>OHXL01000049.1_pt1 | contig 40238 bp, 43 predicted proteins | sample 1579991 | NCBI WGS metagenome assembly OHXL01 (sample SAMEA3882541, study PRJEB24775) | human gut metagenome | biome: human-associated habitat; feature: intestine environment; material: feces | place: Netherlands | collected 2009/2010
ATACCAAGCTTATCGTATGCCACCTTGGAAACGGATCAAGTATCACAGCAGTTGACGGCGGTAAGTCAGTGGACACTTCCATGGGACTCACACCTCTTGCAGGTCTTCCTATGGGCACAAGAAGCGGTGATATAGATCCTGCGATTCTTGAGTTCATTGCCGGCAAAGAGGGCAAGAGCGTTGAGGAGATAACAACTATTCTTAATAAGAAGTCAGGTGTATCAGGACTTTCAGGCGTATCAAGTGATTTCAGAGATCTTGACGCCGGCATGAAGGATGGCAATGACAGATGCCGTCTTGCTCTCGATGTATTCTGCTACAGTGTCAAGAAATATATTGGAGCATATGCAGCCGCAATGGGAGGCCTTGATGCGATAGCGTTTACGGCAGGAATCGGAGAGAACAATCCATATGTAAGAAGAGTATCAACAATGGATCTTTCATTCATGGGTATCGATATAGATGAGACTAAGAACGAGATCCGCGGCGAAGAGCAGAAGATATCCACTGACGCTTCAAAGGTTCAGGTATGGGTAGTTCCTACAAACGAAGAGCTTGCCATTGCAAGAGAGACTGTAGAGCTTGTTACAAAATAAGTCTTCTGTATAACGACAGGATTCAGTTGACGGAATTGTATAAAAATTTTGCAATATTTTGTTGACAATAAATATCTGTATATGTATAATAGCAGATGTGCGATTTTTAGGAGATATTATGTTAATTGATTTATCTGAGATTTTATCCACTGAGGGATTGACTAAAAGCGTTGAAGTACATGTAGACTTTGATAGTTTCCAGTTTAAGGGAATGGACTACCGGATTGGACAGGCAGATGATTTTCAACTGAATCTGTCGAATGACGGCAAGAACAGAGTCAAGGTTACCGGAAGCACTGATGTTGTCATGGAGCTTGTGTGTGACAGATGTCTGGAGGAGTTTGAGAGAACTTTCCATATAGATATCGACACAGTTATTGATACTTCCGTTTTGGATTCTGATAAGGTAGATGAGATAGATGAGTTAAGCTATTTTGAAGACTGTAATATCGATATGGACGCACTGTTGAAAAAGGAACTGATGGGTTTAGTTCCAATACAGATTCTGTGCAGGGATGACTGCAAGGGACTCTGTAAGGTGTGTGGAACGAATCTGAATCATGGTACATGTAACTGTGATGATTTTGTTCCTGATACGAGATTATCAGTTTTTAATGACATCTTAAAGAATTGAGGAGGTGTGAATAATGTCAATTTGTCCAAAGAATAAGAGCTCAAAGGCTAGAAGAGATAAGAGAAGAGCTAACTGGAAGATGTCTGCACCAGCATTAGTTAAGTGCAGCAAGTGTGGCGAGTTAATGGTTCCACACAGAGTTTGTAAGAACTGCGGTTCATACAACAAGAAAGAGATTATCTCAGTTGCTGAGTAATTTCCAGTTCTCACTCGGTATTTGAGTAGTAGAATAAACAAGACCTTTCTTATTTTTATAATAAGGAAGGTCTTTTTTCGTGCACATATATACATGGCGGTTTGTATATTTGTGGTAAATTGTCAATAGTAAAGTAACAATTATATTAAATTATTTTCGCACGCTGAATTACAGTGTCGTGATCACGTCAAAAAAATTGCACGTACCATATTCGATATAGTACGTGCATTATTTTTACACATAACAAGAAGCCCTATACTACATGCTATAGAGCTTTTTTTAATTCCTTATTAAACAGGTCATTAGCACAATACCATCCCAGGACCTTACGGGGATATGCATTTATCCAGTCTTGTATATGCTTTACATATGTATCGTCATATTTATCTATGTCATGCCCCTTTGGTATATGCCGCCTTATGAGCTTATTTGCATTTTCATTGCTTCCACGTTCATAACTGCTATACGCATCACTGTCTCATTGCCGATTTTGTCTCCCTCATGGAGCAGTGATCTTTTCATACCCTGATAGTCAGAAAACTCAACTCCGTTATCAACAGTTATTGTCTTAAAGAGCTTTGAGAACATGGCACCAATGCGGTGTTCTATCTTATCAAGTTCAGCAACAACAGACTTTGCGCCCTGATCTGGAATCTTCCTGACTATCTCTCTACGTGTAAGTCTCTCAGTGAGCACAAGCAGACATGACTTGCTTTTACCACGCTGACCTTTAACGGTGTCCATTTCCCAGTGTCCGAAAGTGTTGCGGTCGTCAACTTCCTGTGGTCTGTACTCTATAGATTCACCCGCACTCATTCGCTTCTGTACTCTGACCCTGTTTTTATGCTTCTTGCGCTGACCCTTTACAGGTAGCTTTTTATTCGTAAGCAACAGAAAAATTCCTTTGTCTATATACCGATACAATGTATTAACACTTATATGCGTTTTCATATCGTCAAGAGCTGCCACGGCAAGTGCCGCCGCAGGAGAGTATCCATCATTTACTATCTTATCTTCAATATACTCAGCGAACTTTATATCATTGCCTATCTTGAGTGGTCGCCCCTTAGAAGTCTGTGCATAGTCTGTATTTTGTTGTGCAAGGTCTGCGCTGTATTTTACATTTTCTGTAAGGTCACTGTTAGTATGCATATAAAGACCTTTTTTATATTCCCTTGTTATGGTTGCCCTTGATACGTGCAGATAGCGTGCAACTTCAGCTTTACTGCAACCCCTATTGAGCAGTGTTTCCATAGCCACACGATCTGCATACTTTAAATGCCTGAACTTCATAGTATGCCCCCTATGACGTAAAAATGCGGTCAGCACATGCCGACCGCACGTTCTATTTTTATTATATTTTCCAGTTAGATGGACAGCTCCATCTGCTTTGTGAATAAGTCCTTTTCACTTTCATCTAAGTTCCTGAATCCCTCACCAGCAAGGACAGTTTCATTGTCTGCCTGTTTAGGAAAAAACAAGACATTGTTCACGTACTCCCTTGCTTCGTCAAGCGTCCTGTCCTTTGTGGCATATCTGCCACGTACAGGATTATCCATAGTCTGCACATACAAGTATTTAAGGCTTTCAGGTTGCCAGATACGGACAGCCATGGTAAGTGGTGTCATTTTGATATATAGCTTGCACCGCCTGCGGAGCTGTATTATATCCTCATTTTCTGAGCCCGGGAGATCTCTATAGAGTTCTTCCATGCTCTTACTTGTAGTTATTATCATGAGTTTACACTCCAAAAACTTATTATGATACCGTGCTCTTACCATTGACTGTGTATGATTATCAAGCAGTTTCAGCAGACTGCTAAAGTTCACATCATAAGCCCTCAGGTCATCAAGAATGACACAGTCCTGACCCTTATAGTCATCGAGCATATCTTCACCGCCAGAGCTCACATAACAGCTATATTCATTCTGTGCCGCAAGCTCTTTAGCATATGTCGTTTTTCCACAACTGCTGTCACCATAGATATATATGACTTCCATGTCTCTGTTTTCCCCCTTTATCTTATCTAAGCGATACCTGAACGCATTGTCTATTGACTTCCGGAACTTGTCGTACTCCTGTGGAGTTATGTAATCTGTGTAATTAAATTCCCTTATGATACCCGCAGTTATCAGGTCAACTATTTCCTGTTTCCTCTGCCTGTCAACTTCACGGCTTCTTGCCGTGTCACGCTCTTTCACAAAATCAAAGTTGCTTTTAACTTCTTCGTCGAGATACTGGTATTTATCAGCTACATTCCTGTGTGTCGCATATGCAAGGGCATCAGCAAAGCGTCCTTGTATACGTCCTATATAATTTGATGTGATACCGAACCACTTACATATGGAATCAGTCGGTGTGGAATCCTTAAACCTAATGTATATGTGCCAGTGCGCCGCCTTGGATGTGCCGTCTACATTTACATCCTTATCATGCAGTATGTACGCATAATCCCTGACAGCGTTATGATCTAACCCGCTTTGTATCTGGTCTTCACTGAGATATTCAAGTTGTTGGATTATCTCGCATGTTTTCCATGTTTTAGGGGTTCTGTCTTTTTTCTTTTCTGTATTTTCCATGTAATCCCTCTTTTCATGTATTTTTTACACCTTTTACACCATTTACACCATGCCGAGGACAAGCCCACTCGGCATGACATAGAAGCCTTGATTTTATTATGATTTTAAGGGGATGGGAGATAATATTTTTACACTATTACACCATATTTTTTATATATTGTTTATGTCTCCATATAAGCGCAGTTGTTAAAGGTGTAATTTGTGTAATTATCTTTAGTCTGATGGTACCATTCCCACACCCCAACCCCTTGCCCGAGCTCCCAAGGGACTATTATTTTAGTCTTGCGCTCATCTTATGAATCTGAACAGACTGCACGCCAGACGGCACACATTGTTGAGTAGACGGAGCACGTTGTTTATGATTGACAATAAATACTTCATACAATATACCTCCACGTAGCCCGTTGCGGTGTAGGTGTCAAGGCACGCCACAGGCTTTAGGCCTTGACACCTACACCGCCACAGGCTGATTATAGTTATCAGGGTGATGGCTCACCCTGCGCAGCCACTTGTCATTATTGAGTACGCACAGAGCGCACAGCCGAAGGCGGAGAGTGCGGCGGGGCTGAAGCCGCCGCACGCACTCTATCTTTTACGTTTTCTATACCTCTTCTTTATGCCAGTCGCAAAATCTATATTTGGTTGCACAACTCCCTGATTAGCCAATATCTCAGCATCACCGAGCATATCAGCCTTTTTGAGATCTTCAACGATCGCTGAGGTGTCATAAGCCTGATAGTCTTTATTCTGGACGAACTTAAACGACAATGATAGCGGTCTCAGCATGTCCACGTTGTCGCAATTCTCGAAGCTGACAGCGTCATATTCACGCACGGAAAGTATTCTCCATGTTTTATTGACACAGTAAAGACTTCCTGTTATCTGCCTGAGAAGAGCGTCCACGAATTTAAAACGCTGTGCGGTGCAGATGATACCTATCTTATTTTTTCGCACTTGCAAAAGCCTTTTAAGCAGTTCCGTGGATATGTTATCCTTGTAGTTTCGACTGTTCCAGATAGCTCCGACTTCATCGAACACGAAGAGCGTCACATCATCAGGCGGTTGTACCACGTTCTTTATCTGCTCCGCACTGACAAACGGAGTATATGGAACGTCAAGAAGCTCAACATTGCTTATTAAATGTATATGTTGAGTCACAAACTTCTGTTCGTCCTCATTCCAGACTGGAAGCCCATCATATTTGTTATATATCCGCCTTGCTACCATGGTCATATCCAATGTTTTACCGCTTCCAAATACCTTGTTACGAAACGCAGTAACCATATATATACGCCCGTATGCCTTGCACCTGTTGCGTTCCTTATGCTTAAAGTAATAGTACAGGTCAATCACTCCGTTATAGCATATCTTATAAAAGTGAGTGATCGTAAAAGGTATGATAGGGAGATAGTAGCAGATAAGTACAATAGCAACTATAATCACAAATATCATAAGCGAAGCCCCCTTATACATCCCATTATCACAGCTACAAAGAGCAACATTATCATCCATACAAATATCTTAGCTGCCATCATGTAAAGGTCACCATTGCTATATATGTCTAAGATCATCTTATCCATTCACTTCACCTCCTAAAACTTACTTCGTTCGGTCAATATCCGATATACAGTTCTTACAATGTTCCAACATATCCAGAACATCAATTCGATAGCTATAAGTACACATACATTGTATACATCTGTTATATCCCTGTGCGTAGTCAGAAAGCCCGCATCACCCGCCGTAGCTATCGGCACTTCAGAACTTGGGATCTCTGTCACAGTGACTTGTCCAAGTCCGGTATCTACTGTCTGAGCATGTGCGGTTGCCATATGAAACAAACTGAAGCATATGACAAGCAGGCTACCAATCAAAATCATTATTTTCAATCTTTGATTCAAGATAATCACTCTCCTTATTTTTGTATTCGTTAAAACTTTCTTCATCCCGCTTGAACTCGTTAAATTCTCTATACTCCTTGATAAGCTGAAGAGAACCAACCATAAAAACTACTAAAAATATAAAATTCACTCGTCCACCTCCTGATGACCATCGACAGGCCAGTAATCTTCACATCCATCGCGAAAAAAATCGCTACAGGTACCAGCCGCATTTATACAATTTGAACAGGGATAGAAAAGAGGATAATACACGCCGTCACAACAACTTTTATCCTGTAAGCATTTATCACAATTTTCTTTACACATAACATCCACCTCACTTTACTTCTCCTTGTCACAATTTTTTATCCACCTTGCAATACCAAAAATTATTGCTATAGGCATACCAACAAAAAACATAATTGCTACATAATAGATCACAATTTGACAAAAAGGAAGTCCTAAGGCAAATAGAATTAAACCTGTTACAATTCCCAAAACTAAAATCATAATATCAAAACCTTCCATAACTTTTACCTCACTTTTTATTTGTACTTACTCCAATTCTGATTTATAATATCCCTATCATCAGAAAGGAGATAACACAAAGAAATGATAGACATAAATATATCAACACTTCTTTTAACAATTGCCACAATTACAATCCCAATAATAGTTGCGCTAATAATAGCCATCTGGGGAATAAGGAAGAGTAAAAAGACTGGTAAATAATCCAGTCTTTTTTCTTTAATCTTCTTTACTGGACACCCCAACAACAAAGTAGTACAAAAGCATACCGACCAACCCACATATTAAGAAAGTCATTATTATATTCCAGAGCGAAAAACTCACATCGCCCGCATTGAATTTATAGTTAAGGATATTGAAAATCACCTTTGCAATAGCTTTAATAGCACCGATCACATAACCACCCCCTACGATTTTTTAAGTAAGCGGTAAATAGCAATTACCGCTATGATTACAACAGCACCAATTACCACAGTCCAGAAAGATGCGGGTATAAATTCAAAAAATGCCGCTATGACTGGGAACAGTCCATCTTCACCATCAAGCAGAGCTTTGAAGAAAGCGACAATGCCCTTGAGAATAGACCAGAAACTTTTGGAATTATCGTCATCAACACCAATACCAGAGCCACCACTTCCACCAGAGCCGCCGTCTCCACCGTTTCCACCGTCTCCACCAGAGCCGCCATTACCACCAGAGCCGCCATTACCACCAGAGCCACCGTCACCACCATTACCACCAGTTACATTAACTGTAATATTGATGACAGTTTTACCTTCATCATTTCCAACTACCTCAGTTACCTTTTTATCTGTTCCTTCACCTGACGTAGTTACCTTTGTGTTTGGAGTTAAGTCTTTTTTAGTCATTGTTTTACAATCCCATTTATAAGACCTGACATCTGATGACGCACCAACTCCGTTTTTCCACAACATAACAGACAAATAAAGATCAGATGAAGAACAACCTATAATATCGCCAACATCACAACCTTGAAGAGCTGCAATCCACTCGATAACACTAGTTGTAAGGTCAAATGAAGAAAGAACTGTTCCCATGCTAACTTTATCAAAATTGACACCAGTAACATTAACATTCATACCAGTTTTGTATGTGTTCAGGTCATAATATGCATAATCAGATGACCATTGACTATCTTTAATAACACCAGATTTTAAAGTATATTTAGCTGACAAAGTCCAACGCAAAGATATTTTATAATCTTCAGGTGAGTAAGTCATTTTAGGGTAAGACGAATAGTCATACTTAGCATTAAACCTATAAAGTTTATTATCACCTACAGTTTCCGGAGTAAGCGAACAATCAAAGCTATCCCATCCGAAAGAGTCACATCCTTCGCCGACTTCCTTCTTACCGCCACCTTTGTTAGTAGTTACACTGTCATCCTGCATATCTATGTATTTGACTACACCACTTGCATCATCAACAAGAGGTATATTTGTATAGACCAGACCACCTTTAGAGCCATAGGCTTGCACTGTTGCATTACTACAGAACTGAAAACAACCATACTCAACACCTTTAACAGTTACAGTATTGCTATATCGAGTTGAAAAAGGGTTAGCACTATATGAAAGTTTCTTGGTACTTTGACCACCAATCTCAAGCACAGACCACTTAAAAGAATCAATAGTATAAGCGTCAGAAGTCATCCCGTTCACACCACCCCGAACATCATAGGGATAATAAGCGACCATGCCGACATCTTCAGAATAGCGCATACATATACGTACATCCTTTTTCATAATAAAGGCGAAATAAGAATTATAGTTACTATCCACGCTTCTGGTAACTATCAAATAGATCCTATAATTTCTTACAAAATCCTCACTAGTAATACCACCAAATTTCTCTTTAAATTTAGCGTTATTCGTCAACATGCTAGAATACCATGTTTTTAAAGTAGTCGGACAATCTTCATCATTCCAACCAGGCGCAGCCATCTTTTCAACCTTGCTGTATGTATAGCCACTTTCTCCGCTCTCAGCAACTTCATACAAGTGTAAGTTTGACAACTTGCGATACTCCTCATTGTCCGAACTATCAGCCGCCCAAGCCGTAAGCGGTATTAAGAAGCGAAGCAGTAATACCATACACAGCACCACGGGCATGATTTTTTTAATATTTTTCCTAAATTTCATTAGTTCACCTCACATTTTAAATTTGGGTATAAAAAATAGGATGCATGCCCACACCCTAATTTTTTATTTGCGAAAAACAACAAAGAGATCTGTTAACCCTTAGCAGCCTTTACAAGCTTCTTGAATACGTATGTACCCGCTGCGATTACAGGACAAGCAAGAAGCACCATAAGAAGCGGATTGCCAGCGATAGTATCAAGCACTGTCGTTACAACAGAACCCATGTTTGTGATCGCAGTTGTCACAGCTGAAAACTCCATATCATTCACCCCCTTTACTTCATATTTATAAAACCCGCAAAGAGGGGATTATACATTACCTGTCTTTTCACTGGACTTACCAACCGAACCAGTAGCAGAAACAGCGTCCACCGCCTTCAGCTTCTTATCCACTATATCGAAGTACACTTTGCACTTCTGAAAGACACCGATAGTTACCAGATTGTTTTTCTCTCCACATGTCACGTCGAAAGATTTAATGCCGTTCGATAAGCCAACGACATAGTATTTACTATCAGCCTCACCATTTTTACCTTTAATTATCCTCTCTTCCTGAGAAGTCTTAAAAAGATCTAAGTCAAACAAATAAGCCATAACAGCCACCTCCATATTTATAATGAACAACCAGTTATTTCCTATAGGCTCATGAGCATCTGAGCCTATAGGGTACAAACGAATGAGAGGGGAAGTACAAACTGCCTTTTGCACTTTTTACGAACACCCGTTTGTTACGTTATTATTGTAAATTAACAGTTTGTATATTTGTACTGAAATATTTGACTTTGACAATTCAGAAATATATAATGACCTTGTGCGTTTGCACCTAAAAATAATTATATGGTGGGATATCCCATAATACACGTAAGATAGGAGAGTTTTGATATGGGCGATACAAGAATTGTAGTAGATGCTATGGGCGGAGATTATGCACCGGAGTGGATCATAAGAGGTGCTGTAGAAGCTGTGAACGAAGGGGCAAAGGCTCATATAATTCTCACTGGAAAAGAGGCTGTCATAAAGGGTGAGCTTGCAAAATACACATATGACACCTCCAAGATAGAGATAAAGAACTGTACTGAGGAGATCACATGTCACGATGCACCTGTTCAGGCAATCAGAAGCAAGAAAGACTCATCACTTACAGTTGGAATGAATATGGTAAAAAGTGGAGAGGCTGACGCAATAATCTCAGCCGGAAGCTCAGGAGCCATCCTTGCAGGAGGACAGCTTATCGTCGGAAGATCCAAAGGTGTGAAGAGATCACCTCTGGCACCACTCATCCCTACGACCAAGGGATATTCACTTCTTATTGACTGCGGTGCTAATGTAGATGCGAGACCTGAGCATCTGCTTCAGTTTGCAAAGATGGGTTCCATATATATGGAGAACATCGAGAAGATCGAGAAGCCAAGAGTAGCCATCGTCAATATTGGTGACGAGGAGGAGAAGGGTAACGCCCTCGTAAAAGAGACATACCCACTGCTCAAGGAATGTAAGGACATCAATTTTGTTGGAAGTATAGAAGCTCGTGAGATTCCAAATGGTGCTGCAGATGTCATCGTATGTGAAGCATTTGTGGGAAATGTTATCCTCAAGCTGTACGAGGGACTTGCAAAAATGCTGCTTGGAGAGATCAGGAAAGCGGTCATGTCTTCATTCAAGTCAAAGATCGGCGGTGCACTTATAAAGGATTCCCTCGGAGAACTCAAGGAGAGATTCAACGCCAAGACAAAGGGTGGAGCACCTCTTCTTGGACTTAAGGGACTCGTGGTAAAGATCCACGGCAACTCACACAACGAAGAAGTTAAGAGTGCAATATTCCAGTGCATCAACTTCAGTGAGACCGGAGTAAACGCCAAGATTGCTGAAAAGCTGAGTGAGGAGCAGGCATAATGAAGAAGGATTATGGTGAGCTTGAAAAAAGAATAGGATACGAATTCAAGGATATAAGACTTCTGATAACGGCTCTGACACACACGTCATTTGCAAATGAGCTTAAGGTTAATAAAACTGAGTCATATGAGAGACTTGAGTTTCTCGGGGATGCCATCCTTGAGTATATTGTGAGTGACTATCTCTTCCGCAAGAAGAGAGAATATGAGGAGGGAAAACTCACAAAGCTGAGGGCAAGTCTCGTATGCGAATTTACTCTTTCACAGATATCCGAGAGTCTTGGATATGGCAAATTTGTCCTTCTTAGCAAGGGTGAAGCCCAGACAGGCGGAAGGACAAGGAAATCCATTCTGTGTGATCTCTTTGAATCCGTTCTCGGTGCGATGTATCTTGATGGCGGAATGGATGTCGCCAAGAAGTTTGTCCATCAGTTCCTGCTGGATGACGTTGAGACAAAATCATTGTTCTACGATGCAAAGTCAACCCTTCAGGAATTCTGCCAGAAGAATGGAAAAGAATTAAAGTATGAGCTCATAGAGGAGAAGGGGCCTGAACATAACAAGATATTTGTATCGGATGCCATGATAGATGGCCAGGCTACAGCCAGAGGTGAGGGTTCAAACAGAAAGAACTCCGAACAGATGGCTGCATACAAAACATTGTTACAATTAAGAAAAAAGCAGGATTAATTTATGTATTTAAAGAGTATAGAGGTAAATGGCTTCAAGTCATTTGCAAACAAGATAGTATTCAAATTCAATCACGGAATAACCTGTATCGTTGGACCTAATGGTTCGGGTAAGAGCAATGTAGCGGATGCAGTGAGATGGGTTCTGGGTGAACAGAGTGCCAAGAGTCTCCGTGGTTCCAAGATGGAGGATGTCATTTTCTCGGGAACACAGCTCAGAAAGCCGCAGGGCTCCGCATATGTTGCCATAACTCTTGACAACAGCGATCACAGCCTTCCTATAGATTATAATGAAGTCACAGTTGCAAGACGAGTATACAGATCAGGAGAGTCTGAATATCTGATTAACGGTACTGTCAGCAGACTGAAGGATGTATATTCTCTCTTCTTTGACACTGGTATCGGTAAGGAGGGTTATTCAATCATCGGACAGGGCCAGATCGAGAAGATCCTCAATGGTAAACCTGAGGAGAGACGAGAGCTTTTTGACGAGGCTGCCGGGATCGTAAAGTTCAAGAAGAACAAGGCTGCTGCGGAGAAATCACTTGAAGCAGAGAGGGACAATCTCAGCCGTGTCAACGACATTCTCAAGGAGCTTGAAAAACAGGTCGGACCACTCAAGGAGCAGTCTGAGACCGCAAGGAAATACCTGGCATTTAAAAATGAATTAAAAAAACTCGATGTGAATGCATTCCTTCTCGAGACAGAGAAACTTAAAACAGCTCTCGAGGAAGATCAGAACAGGCTCACTATCGTAAACGATGATATAGATGAGAGCAAGCAGGCGTATGAACAGACAAAGGAAGAATACGACCAGATAGAGACTGCTATAGAGCAGCTCAATTCCATAATTGAGTCATCTAAAAACGAGATTCATGAGAACAGGCTTGCAAAAGAGCGTGCTGAAGGTGAGATAAATGTTATCAACCAGCAGATAATCACACTCAAAATGAACGATCAGAACATACATGATCAGATAGACCGAATCAACAGCCAGATCGAGTCCGGCGAGAAAGAACTCGCAGATTACACATCCCAGAAAGATGAACTGGATGACTCTATCTCAGAAGTTGAACAGGCACTTAAAACAGCCCAGAAGGAAAGCTCCGACATGACCTCCTACATAGAGGCCTGCCAGCAGGAGATTGAGAGCTGCAAGGCTGACATCATAGAATATATGCATGAGAGCGGTAATCTCCAGGCAAAGGTCGGAAGATATGACGCCATGCTGGAGAATATCAACTTTAGAAAGACACAGCTCAACCAGAGACTTCTGCAGTTTAAGAGCGACGATGCCGGGGACAAGAAGGAATATGAGTCACTGTCATCACAGCTTGCCGAACTTGAGGCGGGAGTAAAGGTCATTCTCGCGGGATTGGACAGTGCAACCGATCAGCTTGCCCAGAATCAGAATAGAAACAAAACTAACCGTGAGCTGATCCACAACACCAACGAGAAGCTTTCGGCCACAGAGTCCAAGATGGAGGCTCTCAGAAATATAACTGAGAGATACGACGGATACGGCAACAGTATCAGACGAGTCATGGAACAGAAACAGTGGAATCCGGGCATAATAGGCGTTGTTGCGGACATAATCACGGTAAATCAGAAGTACGAGGTCGCTGTGGAGACTGCCCTTGGCGGAAGTATACAGAACATTGTCACTGAGGACGATGCCACTGCCAAGAGAATGATCTCATATCTGAAGACCAACAGACTCGGACGTGCAACATTTCTTCCGCTTAACACCATAACAGACCGCGGTTCCGTCAGAAATGATGTGCTCAGGGAAAAAGGAGTCATAGGAGTTGCATCAGATCTTGTTGAGGTTGATTCCAAATTCAACACGCTGGTAAAGAACCTTTTAGGCAGGATCATAGTTGTCGACAATATCGATAATGCCCTGGCGGTAGCGCGTAAGAACAATCAGTCGCTCAGACTTGTCACCATAGAGGGAGAACTGATAAATCCGGGCGGATCAATGACCGGAGGTGCATTCAGGAATTCCAGTAACCTTCTCGGAAGAAAGAGGGAGCTGGATGAACTCAAGGAGCAGATCGATAACCTGAAATCAACAGCGTCAAAGGCTGCGGCTCTCGACGCACAACTTAAGACTTCAAGAGATCAGCTCAGACAGGATATAGACAAATACAACTCCGAATTGCAGCAGGCATATCTGAAAAAGAATACTCTGACCATGAGTATTGACCAGGTCAAAGAAAAACTTGCCGAATCTGAAAGAGTATTTGTCTCGATCGAGAAAGAGGTAGCAGAGCTCAATAATCAGATAACGGAGATAAACAACAATAAGAATTCTCTTGCCGACAACAACAAAAAGCATGAAGCCATGAGGCTTGAAGCTGAGGCAAGAGTGGAAGAACTTGAGGGACAGGGACAGGAGAACAAGGATAAGCTCACCGCTGCAAACGCAAGGGTATCTGAGCTTATGATTAAGTTTAATTCTGTCAAGCAGAAAGAGGACTTCATTGTAGAAAATATCCGAAGAATAAATATGGATATCGAAAAATACAAGGAAGAACTTGAGGGCTTTACAAGCCGCGTGGAGTCATCATTCAGTGAGATCACAGAGCTGGAAGACAGGATAGCTGCTATAAAGACAGATATCGCAAGCAGAACCGGAAGTATCGCTGACAACGAGGACAAGGTAAACGAATTCTCAGTCAAGAGAGAGGAATTACAGCAGAGCCACAAGGAATTCTTTGCCAGACGAGAAGAACTTTCCGAAAAGATTGCAGGGCTCGAGAAGGACTCATACAAGCTCACATCGATAATCGAGAAGAACACTGAGAAAGCAGACGAACTCAGCAACTATATGTGGGAGGAGTATGAGCTTACATACAGCAGTGCCCAGGAACTCAAGGACGATAATCTTCCTGAACTGCCGGCACTAAAGAAGGAGATCGTTGCAGTAAAGGCCAAGATCAAATCCCTTGGAGATGTCAACGTCAATGCCATAGATGACTACAAGGAAGTCTCTGAGAGATACGAATTTCTCAAGGGACAGCATGACGATATAGTCAGTGCGGAGACCAACCTTGTAAATATCATTGCGGAGCTTGAAAAATCAATGCAGGAGCAGTTTGCCGAGAAGTTCAAGGAGATACAGGTCATGTTCGACAAGGTATTCAAGGAGCTGTTCGGTGGTGGACGTGGTGCACTTGAGCTGGTTGATACCGAGGATCTTCTTGAAACAGGTATCAGGATCATAGCACAGCCACCTGGAAAGAAGCTCCAGAATATGATGCAGTTGTCAGGTGGAGAGAAGTCCCTCACCGCCATAGCACTGTTATTTGCAATTCAGAGTCTGAAGCCATCACCTTTCTGTCTGCTGGACGAGATAGAGGCGGCTCTTGACGACTCGAACGTAAGAAGATTTGCACAGTATCTCAACAGGCTTACAAAGGATACGCAGTTCATAGTTATATCACACAGAAAGGGAACCATGGAGGCTGCTGATATCCTGTACGGTATAACCATGCAGGAGAAGGGTGTATCTACCCTCGTATCAGTCAACCTTATTGAGAACGATCTGGATAAATAACAATAGAAGATATTAAACAGGAGGTATGTCATGGCAGAGGAAAAAGAGAAAAAAGGATTTTTTGCGAGACTTAAGGCAGGTCTTGCAAAGACAAGAGATAATATAGTAGAAAGCTTTACAGATGTATTCGGTGCATCCCATATAGATGATGATTTCTATGAGAATCTTGAAGAGACATTTATCATGGCTGATATGGGATATGAGACGACTGAGAAGGTTATAGAGGGACTTAAGCAGAAGGTTGAGAATTCACACATCAAAGAACCTGCTGCCTGCAAGGAACTTGTGATCAATATAATCAAGAACCAGATGTCTGTGGACGATTCAGCGTACGACTTCGAGAATAAGAAGTCCGTTGTGCTGGTCATCGGGGTAAATGGTGTCGGCAAGACAACGACCATCGGAAAGCTTGCTGCCCAGTACCGCCAGAGAGGCAAGAAGGTTCTCATGGCTGCTGCCGATACATTCAGAGCTGCCGCCATAGATCAGTTAAAGACCTGGGCTGACAGGGCACAGGTTGATATAATTTCACACAATGAGGGCGCTGATCCCGCTGCAGTTGTATACGACGCAGTGGCTGCCGCCAAGGCAAGAGATACGGATATCCTTCTCGTTGATACAGCGGGAAGACTTCACAACAAGAAGAATCTCATGGACGAGCTTGCAAAGATGAGAAGGATCATCACAAGGGATTATCCGGAGGCAAATGTTGAGGCGCTCATAGTTCTGGACGGAACAACAGGTCAGAATGCCCTTGAACAGGCAAGACAGTTCAGCAATGTAACTGAGCTTGACGGTATAGTTATCACCAAGCTTGACGGAACTGCCAAGGGTGGTATTGCGATAGCGATCCAGGCAGAGCTTGACGTACCGGTCAAGTTTATCGGAGTTGGTGAGAAGATCGGTGATCTCCAGAGATTTGACCCTCAGGAATATGTCAACGCATTGTTCGCAGATTTTGACGAGGACAGATCCGAGATCGATATGCTCATCGGCGATGACATGTAATACTACGGCATATATAATGATCATATGTATGTCAATGTACTTATATCTGTGCACAACCATATATGATTTTCAAAAGGATTTTTACATAAGGAGACATTAACAAATGGCAGAACAGAACACAACAGACAAACTGACACTTGCGAAATTTGAGGAGGCCTACGACATTGTACAGAAGGTGGTTCTCCCTACAAAGCTCATATACAGTGACTATTTCAGTGAGATAACAGGCAACAAGGTATACTTCAAACCTGAGAACCTTCAGAAGACCGGTGCATACAAGATCAGGGGTGCATATTACAAGATAAGCACGCTTTCAGATGAAGAAAGACAGAAGGGACTGATAACAGCTTCGGCTGGAAATCATGCCCAGGGTGTGGCATATGCTGCAAAAGCATATGGAGTAAAGGCGACCATCGTTATGCCTTCATCTACACCTCTCATCAAGGTTAACAGAACTAAGGCATACGGCGCAGAGGTTATACTGTATGGAGACGTATATGATGAATCATGTGCATACGCTCTTGAGCTTGCAGAGGACAAGGGTTATACATTCATTCATCCGTTCGATGATCTCGATGTTGCCACAGGACAGGGCTCGGTTGCGATGGAGATCATAAAGGAGCTTCCTTTCGTTGACTATATCCTTGTTCCTATCGGAGGTGGCGGTCTGGCAACAGGTGTGTCCACACTTGCCAAGATGATGAATCCGAACATCAAGGTCATAGGTGTTGAGCCTGCCGGAGCAAACTGTATGCAGGTCTCACTGAAGAACAAGAAGGTTACAACACTTCCATATGTAGACACCATTGCAGATGGAACTGCAGTAAAGACACCGGGAAGCAAGATTTTCCCATATATACAGAAGAACATAGATGATATTATAACTGTAGAGGATAACGAACTCATCGTTTCATTCCTCGATATGCTTGAGAATCACAAGCTTCTTGTTGAGAATTCAGGCCTTCTCACAGTGGCAGCACTTAAGCATCTCGATGTAAAGGGTGCCAAGGTCGTAAGCATACTGTCGGGCGGCAATATGGATATGATAACATTTGCCTCACTTGTACAGCACGGACTTATCGCAAGAAGCAGGATCTTCACAGTTTCAACACTTCTTCCTGACAAGCCGGGTGCACTCATGAACATTTCAAAGGTTATCGCTGATCTCCAGGGAAATGTTATCAAGCTTGAGCACAACCAGTTCGTATCCATCAACAGGAATTCAGCAGTTGAGCTTGTTATCACTATGGAGGCATTTGGCCCTGAGCACAAGCAGCTCATCATCAACACACTTGCTGATAAGGGCTACAAGCCAAAGGAAGTCATGACAAAGGGAATATACAATTAATTGTAGTTGATATCGATGATTAACAATGAACTCACTTTAACCGTAAATGACAACAAAATAATCGCCTGCAGACGCGGTGACAATCTGTTCAAGGTGCTGTGCAGCGCCGGATATGTGTTCAGTGGAAACTGCGGAGGTCTTGGAAGGTGTCAGAGATGTCTGGTGGATGTAAAAGGTGCGGGCACGGTAAAAAGCTGTACCTACACTATCACTGATAACATACAGATAACCATAGGTGAGGATAACATGTCAGTCCTTGCTTCGTACAAGGGTGCTGATGAATTCAACAACGTATATAATGGCGATGGTCGTGGTATAGGCATAGCTATAGATTTAGGCACCACCACCATCGCCATAGAACAGATAGATATGTCTGATGGAAGTGTCACGGACAGATGTGGATTTATGAATCCGCAAATTGAATATGGCAGCGATGTCATATCAAGGATCCGAACAGGCTCCACAGAAGATGGACTGACAAAGCTCAGAAGCTCAGTAGTCACAAGGATTTCCTCAGAGTTGGCCGGAATGGGGTATGCCCCTGCAGATATATCAAGGATAATTATTTCCGGAAACACCACCATGAATGCAATACTGGAGCGGCTGCTTCTGGACAATCTCGGGCATGCACCATTTGAGATCAGGAATCCTGACAGTATAACAGTATCAGGGAAGGATTTCTTTGATGATGAAAGATTTTGCAGTGCGGAAGTCACATGTCTTCCTAACCTCAGCGCATTTGTTGGAGCTGACGCATTGTGCGGTGCAGTCGTCTGTAACATTGACAGGTCTGACAAATATCAGTTGTTTGCAGATCTCGGAACAAACGGAGAACTCATACTTGCAAAGCAGGGCATCGGTTATGCCACCTCATGTGCATGTGGTCCGGCATTTGAGGGAATGCTGAGGAGAGGTGTTGCAGCTCCAACCACAGCCTTTGATCTGCTGAACAGACTTAATTTGCTACACATAGTGAATGACGATGGAGTCCTGGTTGATCAGTATATAGACGGCGGCTACAGACTTGCGGGTGGAGTGACAATTGACATGGATATGATCAGAAGCTTTCTCCTTGCAAAGGCAGCCATATGTGCAGGGATAGAATCCCTCATGGATATGGCGGGGATAACGGCAGAGGACGTATCACGTGTATATCTGGCAGGAGGCTTCGGGTGCAGTCTTAATATATCAAGTGCGGTAAGCCTTGGACTTTTTCCGGACAGTTTTCAGGAAAAATCAGAATTTGCAGGAAATACATCCCTGCACGGAGCACATAAGTGCTTGATTGATAAGAGTTTTATTGATAGAATATATGCGTTTAAAGAGACCCTGACTGCTGTGAATCTCGGTGAGCTTGAGGGCTTTGACAGAAGATATTACAGTCATATGGATCTCAGACCATGGACCGCACAGTCACATGGTACAAATAAATTACAACAGAAGAGTAGATTATGAAATTACTAAGTAGCAAGCGGTAGCAGCGGTAACTGCTATTACGTCGGCAATAGCGATACCCATCTTCTTGTGGATGTAGGCATAAGCTGCAAGAGGGTTGAAAACGCCCTTAAGGATGAGGGAATAAAGCCGTCTGAACTCGATGGTGTTCTTGTAACGCATGAGCATATAGATCATGTGAAGGGCATAGGTGTTCTGGCAAGAAAGCACGGTGTTCCTATATATGCCACTGCAGGAACCATAGCTGAGATGAAGAAGATGACCTCCCTTGGCAGTATCGATGAGGGACTGTTTCATGAGATTCGTCCTGATGAAAAGATACTGATAAAGGATATAACCGTTGATCCGTCATCCATCTGGCATGACGCAGCGGATCCGGTATGCTACAGCCTGTATGGAGATGGCAAAAAAGTGTCCATAGCGACTGATATGGGCAATTATAATGATTATATTGTAGATAAGCTTGACAACTCAGATATAATGGTAGTTGAGGCCAATCATGATGTCAGAATGCTTGAGGCGGGACCATATCCTTATTATCTCAAGAGACGAATCCTTGGCAACTATGGTCATCTGTCCAACGAATTATCAGGGCAGCTCATATACAGACTTCTGAATGACCATGTGAAGGGTATCATTCTGGGACATCTGAGCAAGGAGAACAATTTTGAAGAGCTGGCATACGAGACAGTCAAGCTGGAGCTTGAAAACAATTCATACGCCAACGATGTAAGGGAATTTGGGCTGGCAGTAGCCAGAAGAGACATGCCTATGGCTGCCATAGAAGCGTAGGCTGATTTTTAGGAGTGAATAAAGATGGGTTCTGTATGTACAGGCTCCATCATCAACAAGGAGGATAAATGAAATGAAAAAGAGAATCATAACTGTAGTAGGTAAGGACAGCGTGGGAATCACAGCTAAGGTATGTGTATATCTGGCAAACAACCAGATCAATATACTTGACATATCACAGACTATAGTTGCAGGGTACTTCAACATGATGATGGTGGTTGATACACAGGAGTCATCCAAATCAACAGAGCTCATCGCGTCAGAACTCGGACAGATCGGAGAAGAGATTGGAGTACAGATAAAGGTACAGCACGAGAAGATCTTTGAGACAATGCACAGAATCTAATAATATACAGTCTGACAGACAGAAAAGAGGATATACATGATTAGCATAAATGAAGTAATCGAGACCAATAAGATGATCTCAGACATGAATCTGGATGTTCGTACCATCACAATGGGAATCAGTCTTTTGGATTGTGTAGGCACAGATGTGGATGATACATGTACAAAGATATATAACAAAATAACAACATATGCCAAGGATCTTGTATCAACAGGTCAGGAGATATCAAGAAGATATGGTATACCAATCGTCAACAAGAGAGTTTCTGTAACACCTATAGCACTGGTTGGTGGTTCCGTATGTAAGACCACCGGAGATTTTGTAAAGATAGCAAAGGCTCTTGACAAGGCTGCAGACACCATAGGAGTCAACTTCATCGGAGGATATTCAGCGCTTGTAAATAAGGGCATGACTCCTGCTGATGAGCTTCTTATCCGTTCAATTCCTGAAGCACTCTCAAGCACAGGAAAGGTGTGCAGCTCCATAAATGTAGGTTCAACCAAAACCGGTATAGATATGGATGCAGTCAAGATTCTCGGAGAGATGATCAAAGACACTGCCGAGCTCACCAAGGAAGCAGATTCCATCGGTTGTGCAAAGCTTGTAGTATTCTGTAACGCACCTGATGACAACCCATTTATGGCCGGTGCATTCCACGGTGTTACCGAGGGAGACTGTGTCATCAATGTCGGAGTCAGCGGCCCTGGTGTTGTAAAGAAAGCCCTTGAGAAGGTAAGAGGAGAAAACTTTGAGGAACTCTGCGAGACCATCAAGAAAACAGCTTTCAAGGTAACCAGAGTTGGACAGCTCGTTGCAAAAGAAGCATCCAAGATGCTCGGCGTACCATTTGGTATAGTTGACCTGTCACTTGCCCCTACTCCTGCAGTCGGAGACAGTGTAGGTGAGATTCTCGAGGAGATCGGTCTTGAATACGCCGGAGCTCCTGGTACAACAGCAGCACTTGCGCTCCTCAACGATCAGGTTAAGAAGGGAGGAGTTATGGCTTCATCATACGTCGGAGGACTCTCCGGTGCATTCATCCCTGTATCTGAGGACCAGAGAATGATCGATGCAGTTTCCGCAGGAGCATTAACTCTTGAGAAACTTGAGGCCATGACATGTGTATGTTCAGTAGGTCTTGATATGATAGCAATTCCTGGTGATACATCACCTGCAACCATATCAGGAATTATCGCTGATGAGATGGCTCTTGGTATGATCAACCAGAAGACAACCGCTGTAAGACTTATCCCTGTTATCGGTAAGACAGTTGGAGATCAGGCTGAATTTGGTGGACTTCTCGGATACGCACCTATCATGCCTGTCAACAGATTTGCATGTGATAAGTTTGTCAACAGAGGTGGACGTATTCCAGCCCCTATCCATAGTTTCAAAAACTAATATTGGATAATGCGATATAGGATCACAGTTTCTGATACGATATAGATATATAGAGGATGCGCACTGAATACGGAAATTCCGTGCGCATCTCTTTTGCTGTAATTGAATATTTCCATTTGGAGATATCAGATAATATGATTACAAGAAAATTATTTAAGGATATTATTTTATGAGAAGATTAGCTTTACCGGATGAAATACTGATGAAGGTTGAAAAGCCCGCCAGATATATAGGTGGAGAATACAACAGTGTTATGAAGGACAAGGACAAGGTTGATGTGCGTTTCTGCATGTGTTTTCCTGATGTATACGAGATAGGTATGTCCCATCTCGGAATTCAGATACTGTACGATATGTTCAACAGGAGAGAGGACACATGGTGTGAAAGAGTTTATTCGCCATGGCCTGATCTGGACGCGGAGATGAGAGAACATGACATCCCTCTGTTCGCGCTGGAATCCCAGGATCCTATAAAGGATTTTGATTTCCTTGGAATAACACTCCAGTACGAGATGTGTTACACCAATATTCTTCAGGTGCTTGATCTGGCTGGGATCCCACTCCGTACAAGAGACAGAAAAAAGGGAGACACACTTGTTGTAGGCGGAGGCCCATGCTCATACAATCCTGAGCCTATAGCAGACTTCTTTGACATATTCTATATGGGCGAGGGCGAAGTATCATATGATGCACTTCTGGAGCTTTACAAGGTGTATAAGCACTCTGATATGACTAGGGAAGAATTTCTCATAAAGGTGTCCAACATTCCGGGATTATACGTTCCTGAGCTCTATGAAGTCACATACAAGGAAGATGGCACGATAGCTTCATTTGCTCCTAGATTTGAAGATGTGCCTGCCACGATAACCAAGACGGTCGTCATGGATCACAGCAAAGTCTCATACCCAGAGAAGCCTGTTGTGTCATTCATGAAGCTCACTCAGGACAGAGTTGTTCTTGAGATCATGCGCGGATGTATAAGAGGCTGCAGATTCTGCCAGGCTGGAATGATATACAGACCAACCAGACCTAAGGATGTCAATCTGTTAAAGGGCTATGCTGAGAAAATGCTGGCAAGTACAGGACACGAGGAGATAACCTTCAGCAGTCTGTCGTCGAGTGATTACGAGGAGCTTCCGGAGCTCACAGACTGCCTGATCGAGAAGATGGACAATGAGCATGTAAATATCTCTCTGCCATCGCTCCGTATAGACGCCTTCTCTCTGGATGTCATGAGCAAGATCCAGGATGTGAAGAAGAGTTCACTTACATTTGCCCCTGAGGCAGGAACGCAGAGACTCAGAAATGTTATAAACAAGGGTCTCACAAAGGAGAACATAATGGATGGTGCCCTGAAGGCCTTCAAAGGCGGCTGGGATAAGGTGAAGCTGTACTTCATGATGGGCCTTCCTACTGAGACATATGACGATATTGCCGGGATTGCAGACCTGTCGGAGGAGATCACTGAGCTTTTCTTTGCAAATATCCCAAGAGAAGAACGAAATGGACGTGTCATGGTCACCGCATCGGCATCATATTTTGTGCCAAAGCCATTTACTCCGTTCCAGTGGGCTCCGATGATAAGGCCTGAGGAATTTGTCAAGCGTGCATACTTTGTGAAGGACAGATTCCGCGCAGAGAAGAACCATAAGAGTCTTAAGTTCCAGTACCACGAAGCAGATATCACCATACTTGAGGGACTGCTTGCTCGAGGCGACAGGAAGCTCTGCGATGTAATATATGATGTCTATAAGGCCGGTCAGATATTTGACGCATGGACAGAGTTCTTCAAAAAAGAAAACTGGGACAACGCCATGGCAAAGCACGGTCTGGATATAGATTTCTACACATACAGGGACAGAAATGTTGATGAGATACTTCCATGGGATTTCATTGATATAGGAGTCACAAGAAAGTTCCTTGAGAGAGAGTGGGAGAACGCCCAGAACGAAAAGGTAACCCCTAACTGCAGACAGCAGTGTTCCGGCTGTGGTGCCGCAAGATTTGGAGGAGGTGTATGTTTTGAAAATAAGAATTAAATACTCCAAGCTCGGTAACCTCAGATTTATAGGACACCTTGACGTTATGAGATATTTCCAGAAGGAGATAAGACGTGCCGGTCTGGATGTGAGCTATTCCAAGGGATATTCGCCTCACCAGATCATCTCGTTTGCCGCTCCACTGGCCATGGGAATCACTTCTGATGGCGAATACTTTGACGGAGAATTTGAATCCGTTACAACATCCAGAGAGATGATCGACGCATTGAATGCCGTATCGGTTGATGAGATGAAGGTCACTGAGTGTGTACTTCTTCCCGATGATGCAAAGAACTCCATGTCAGTTGTGTCAGCATCGGACTATGTCATCTCATTCCTTGACAAAGCAGGAACTGAAGAACGGCATAATATACTGGACAGTGTGGAATCCTTCATGTCGCAGGATCAGATCGTCATTCTGAAAAAGACAAAGAAGAGCGAACGCGAGGAGAATATAAAACCTGGTATCATGACCTGCGAGCTGAGGGACGATCAGATATATATGCTGCTGTCAACCGGAAGTGAATACAACCTCAAGCCGGAGCTCGTCATGCAGGCTCTCTGCGCGTATGCGGGTGTCAGTCACAACCAGTTCCATTATCATATTCACAGACTGGAGACGTACATGGATGGCCCTGATGGCAATATAATACCTCTATACAAGGCCGGTTCACCATTCTAAGAGTCTGCCTGACCGTATATTTGAAAGATTATAAGGGGAATATCACATGAAAAAGCTGGTAGTTACACACTACGACAACAAAATATTACAGGCTGTTATACAGGATGGCAAAGTCACAGATCTTAATCTGTCAGAGGGCAGTACAGTCCTCGGCAATATCTATGTGGGCAAGGTGGCCAACATCGTAAACAATATAAATGCCTGCTTTGTGGATTACGGTGACAGACTTCCCTGCTACTACAGTCTGGATGACAATGATATTATATACGCCGATGGCAGGAAACACACAAAGCTCAGGATCGGCGATGAGATAGTCGTTCAGATCAGCCGTGACGCAGTCAAGACCAAGAACCCTGTTGGTTCATCGGAGCTCACCCTCCGCGGGGATTACTGTGTGGTCCACACCGGGGAACAGATCGGTGTATCGAACAAGATAAGCAGCAGAAAGCTCCGGGACGAGCTTAAGGACATCGCGCGAAATACCCTCCCGGCGGGTATAGGTTGTATCATTAGGACAAATGCTGTGGATGCGGACCCTGAACTCATAAAACGTGAACTGAATGAGCTGGGCGGTCGTCTCACACAGATCCTGAAGGCCGCAGCAACCAGAAAATGCTTTTCCTGTCTGTACCGGAATCCACCGGAATATATAGAAAACATAACTTTCATGGGAAGTAATAAGCTAGATTCACTGGTAACCGATGATGAAGAAATATTCCACGTATTTGAGGATTACATAGAGAAAAAACAGCCTGGAACAATAGACTTAACGCTTCATACCGATACAGAATGTCCGCTTACGGCAATCTACAATCTCAATAAAGAAGTGGAGGGAGCTCTAAAGGAGAGAGTATGGCTTAAGTCAGGTGCCTACCTTATAATCCAGCAGACTGAGGCCATGGTAGTTGTGGATGTGAATACAGGCAAGGCTATATCAGGCAGAGATATGGAACAGCACATGCTGAAGGTCAACACCGAGGCTGCCATCGAAACCTGCCGTCAGTTAAGGCTCCGCAATCTGTCAGGGATAGTAGTCATAGACTTTATAAACATGAAGAATCCCGATGATATCCTCAGGATACGTGATACCCTGATAAGAGAGCTGGCAGACGATCCTGTACCAGCCAAATTCGTAGATATCACCAAGCTTGGACTTATAGAGCTGACCAGAAAGAAGTTAAAGAGACCGCTTCACGAAATGGTTAAGCTTTGATGAAAATAAATCAAAAAATATTGTAAAAATATATCAGAAAATTATTGACAAATAATCATCTCAATGGTAGATTATATGAGTATGCCGCACAGTTAGGTATAAGTGTGTCAACAGACACCACCAAAACTGGCGAGTTTGATTAAGGAGGTATTAACCATGTACGCAATTATAGCAACAGGCGGTAAGCAGTACAAGGTAGCTGAAGGAGACGTGATCAAGGTTGAGAAGCTCGCAGCAGAGGCTGGAAGCGAAGTAACATTTGATGATGTTATCTTAGTAAGCACTGATTCAGACGTTAAGTGTGGAGATGCAGTTGCTAATGCATCTGTAACAGCATCAGTAGTTGGTGAAGGCAAGTCTAAGAAAGTTATTGTTTACAAGTACAAGAGAAAGACTGGCTATCACAAGAAGAATGGTCACAGACAGTCATATACTAAGGTTGAGATCAAGAAGATCAACGCTTAATTGGTATTGATTGTATCGATTATAAGACATGATTGATGTAGTTATTTATCAGAACAGCAATTCGGAATATATAGGATTTAAGACAGATGGACATGCGGAATATGATGATCCTGGACAAGATATCGTCTGTAGCGCAGTTTCAGCGATCACGATAACCATCCTGAACTCTGTTGAGAAGCTTTCAGATGTGAATTTCACACTTGACTGCGATCAGGAGAGCGGACATATGGATTTCATATTCACAGAGGAGCCAGATATCAAGGCACAGACTTTGATGCAGGCGCTTGTGATCGGTATATCCGGAATCGAAGAATCCTATGGCGATTATATTTGTATGACCTTTAAGGAGGTGTAATTGACATGATGAAGATGGAACTTCAGTTTTTCGCTCATAAGAAAGGTGTAGGTTCTACAAAGAACGGCAGAGACTCAGAGTCCAAGAGACTTGGCGCTAAGAGAGCTGACGGTCAGTTCGTAAAGGCTGGTAACATCCTTTACAGACAGCGTGGAACAAAGATTCATCCAGGTCTTAACGTTGGTATCGGCGGAGATGACACACTGTTCGCTACAGCTGATGGTATCGTTAGATTTGAGAGAAAGGGTAGAGACAAGAAGCAGGTTTCTATCTATCCAGTAGTTAACGAGTAATATTGGATATATATAAGTAATACTATCAAGAGACTGGAGTAATTTTTATTATTCCAGTCTTTTTTTACAGACAAAAGTGCAGATATGGGGTATACTATGAAATAGTGTGCAGATGTATCTGCAGAACTTGACACAGGTAGTTTAGACATTGAATATTCGGTATAGAATATCTGACATAGAAAGGCGGTATATTATGTTTGCCGATAGAGCCAGAATATATGTGAGATCAGGCAAGGGCGGTGACGGGCATGTATCCTTCAGAAGAGAGAAATATGTTCCAAACGGCGGTCCTGACGGCGGTGACGGAGGTAATGGCGGTGACGTTATCTTTGTTGTCGACGAGGGAATAAACACACTCACTAACTATAGACATGTAACAAAATACAGAGCCGGAGACGGTGAAGAGGGCGGCAAGAAGAACTGCCATGGCAGCAATGGTGCCGATATCGTGCTCAAGGTTCCACCTGGAACTGTTGTCAAAGATTCAGAGACAGGTAAGGTTATTCTCGATATGGCCTACAAGAAGGAACCTGTTGTTTTCCTTAAAGGAGGCCGTGGTGGCCGTGGCAACAGAACATATGTAACTTCGACCATGCAGGCGCCAAAGTATGCACAGCCTGGTCAGCCAGCCAAGGAGCTTACAGTAGATCTTGAACTCAAGTGTATAGCTGACGTAGGACTTGTCGGATACCCAAGTGTAGGTAAATCAACCTTCCTTGCAAGAGTTACGAATGCCCGTCCTAAGATCGCGGCATATCATTTTACCACTTTAGTTCCGAACCTGGGTGTGGTGGATCTCGGGGAAAAGAACGGCTTCGTGATCGCAGACATTCCAGGCATAATTGAAGGTGCGTCAGAAGGAACAGGTCTTGGACTTCAGTTCTTAAGACATATAGAGCGTACAAAGGTTATAATCCACATCGTGGATGCAGCCTCGGTGGATGGAAGAGATCCGATCAATGATATCCACGTAATCAATGAAGAGCTCAAGAAGTACAATAAAGACATCGAGAACCGTCCACAGGTTATAGCAGCCAACAAGGTCGATCTTCTGGATGATATGGGCTATGAGACTGTCATAGAGATGCTTAAGGAGGAATTCCCGGAGGATGAAGGATATAAGATATTCCCTATATCTGCAGTATCCGGAAAGGGTATCAATGAACTTCTCTGGTATGTCAATGACCTTGTAAAGCAGTCTCCAAGGGAGATCATCGAATTTGAACCTGAGATAGATCTGTCCATGCAGGATGATCCTGAGCTTCCATTTGAAGTCAGAAAGTCAGACGAGGAGGAGGGTGTATATATCGTCGAGGGTCCACGAATCGAGAAGATGCTCGGATATACGAACCTTGAATCTGAGAAGGGCTTTGATTTCTTCCAGAAGTTCCTCAGAGACAACGGAATACTTGCACAGCTTGAGGAGCTTGGCTGTGTAGACGGAGATACTGTAAGAATGTATTTCCTTGAATTTGATTATTATAAGTAAAGGAATAAACACGTATGAATAGCAAACAGAGAGCATATTTAAAGGGGCTGGCACAGACCATCCAGCCTATACTCAACATAGGCAAATCATCACTCACACCTGAGTTCACAGAATCTGTCGCAGAGGCTCTTGAGGCGAGAGAACTCATCAAGATCTCTGTTCTCAAGAACTGTCTTGACAATCCTCGTGAGATAGCAGCTATGCTCGGTGAGAGAACCCACTCACAGGTAGTTCAGGTGATCGGCAGAAAGATCGTTCTGTACAAGGAGTCAAAGGAACATAAGAAGATCGAACTTCCATAGGGGGAATAAGCCATGCTGGCACAAAAAGCAGGACATGTAGGTATACTCGGTGGAACATTCAATCCTATACACTATGGACATATAGAGCTTGGCGTACAGGCACTGGAACAGTTTAGACTGGATAAAGTGCTTGTGATGCCCAACAATAAGCCTGGTTATAAAGATATTTCCAACGAAGTTACAACAGATCACCGGGTCAACATGATAAAACTTGCCATAGATGGCATAAAAGGGTTGGAGTATTCTGATTTTGAGCTCAGACGTCCCGGGATCACATACACCTCAGATACGCTTGAGGCCCTTCATGAGTTATATCCTGACGTTCACTGGTATTTTATCATGGGCGGGGATTCCATTATGTATTTTGACCACTGGCACAGACCTGACATCATATCAAGGCATGCAACGCTGCTTGTCACAACAAGAAGTGGAGCTCCTGAGGATATGATCAACGACAAGATAGCAAGCCTGCACAGCCTGTTTCCGGCTTCTGATATCCGCCGGGAGTACATCCACCAGCACGATATATCCTCAAGTGATATAAGAGCTGCTGTGCGGTCAGGAGAAGATATCAGGGATATGGTTCCCGACAGCGTGATAACATATATCAGGGACAATGGTCTATATCACATTTGATCTGGCAGGTATAACAACATATATTAAATATTACTTATACATGAACATTTGCAACAGATAGGAGATAAGATGAACAGATTTGAGATGCGTGAGCGCCTTGAAAACAAACTCACAAAGAAAAGATTTGAACATTCACTTGGTGTGGAATATGTATCAGGCTGCCTGGCCATGGTTCACGGAGCAGATGTGAACAAAGCTTTGACTGCCGGACTTCTACATGACTGCGCCAAATGTCTGCCTGCAGACGAGAAGATAGCAAGATGCCAAAAACACGGACTTCCAATAAGCCAGGTCGAATTTGCTAACCCTGAGCTTTTACACGCAAAGCTGGGAGCATATTACGCAAGAGAAAAATACGGAGTTGACGATGAGGACATCCGATCGGCTATAGAATTCCATACCACTGGAAGACCGGCTATGTCGCTTCTGGAAAAGATTGTTTTTGTGGCTGACTATATAGAGCCGAACCGTAAGCCTTTGCCGGAGATAGATGAAATAAGAAATGAGGCATTCTCCGATATTGACGCTTCGGTGGCCCACATATTAAAGAATACTTTAACTTATCTGGACAGTGGCAGCTGTGGAGACACGGACGAAATGTCTGTCCGGACATATAAATATTATACATCATTGAACAGTGAGGACTAATATGGCAGATTCCAGAGAGATGCTCAAGATAGCATGTGCTGCTCTTGAGGATAAAAAAGCATTTGACATTAAGATCATAGACATAAGCAGAATTTCAACCTTATGTGATTATATAGTGATAGCTGACGGAACAAATAAAAAACAGGTTCAGGCACTCAGCGATAATGTTGAGGACAATATGCACGAAGCTGGATATTCCCACAAGGGAGTGGAGGGATATTCTGAAGGTGGATGGATTTTGCTGGATTATTATGATATAATAATCCATATATTTTCTGAAGAATCAAGAAGATTCTACAACATAGAGAAGATATGGAGTGACGGAGATATTGTATCTCTGGACAGCATATAAGATATTCAGTTTAAAATAAGATTGGGTTGCAAGTAAGAATTTGGGGATTAAAACATGGAGAGTAACAGGCTATTAAGCGACAATTATATCAAGATCAATCATATTGCCTCCAAATGTATGAGGCTTTTTGCTGTATTGATACTTTTGTACTGGGTATTTACATATATTGGAGGGCAGTGCAATATAGTGCTCCTGTGTTCCTGCATGGGAGTATGCTGTATTCTGACCCTTATACCTACGATTTTTATTGATCTACTTAAGAACAATGAGGGCAAATGTATAAAATATGTGGTAATTGCATTGGCTGTACTCATATGCTCCATACTCAATACAACTTTATCGTACACAGCTATGATCGTCTGGATATTTCCTATGCTTGTAGCTTCCCTTTATTATAACAAGACAATGGTTCTCTATACTGCGCTTTTATCTACAGTCGGTGTATTCGCTGCAGATATAGTCAATTACAGATTATGTGATCTTGTTATTCCACCCGCACATGATGATTTTGCTGACAATATGATACTGGTCATAGCGCCATGTGTTATAGCCATTTTTATCATGTCATTTGTATCATATTTCATAGTATCAAGAAACTCAACAATGCTCAATAATGTTATAGACCATGCTGAAGAGGTCAAGACTAATCAGAAGGAACTCATATATGCGTTTGCCGAGCTCTCAGAGAGCAAGTCAAAATCAACAGGTGAGCACATCAAGAGAGTTGCAAAATACATGGAGGTTCTTGGAAAGGCATCCGGTTTTGATGACGATTATGTTGACATGCTTTCAACCGCAGCCATGATGCACGATATCGGCAAACTGATGATCAGCGAAGAAATACTCAACAAACCTTCCCGTCTTACAGATGAGGAGTTCGCCATTATGAAGAGTCATGTATTATATGGCGACGCACTTCTCTCAAAATGTCCGGGACAGATCCTTCAGATTGCAAGAACGATTGCCAAGGAACATCATGAGAAGTGGGATGGCTCTGGATATCTGCATATGAAGGGAGAAGAGATCGCATATATCAGCAGGCTTATGGCTGTATGTGATGTATTCGATGCCCTTACATCAGCAAGATACTACAAGAAAGGCTGGTCTATGGAGGAGGCTTATACCGAGATAGTAAGCCAGAGTGGTAAACAGTTTGATCCAAAGGTGGTATTACTATTCCAGGCTCATTTCAAGGAATTCAAACAGATAGCAGAACAGAATGCTGATAAGCACATATACTAAAATGTGATTACTTAAAAATAGGCTAAATATACATTAAGCTAATAGGCTAAAAAACTGTTTTTTATGGTTTTTTAGCCTATTTTTGTTGGATTTAGGCTTGAAATAAGCTAATTAATTGGTATAATGTAATTAACAAGTTGATACAAATTAACTATTTTGAAGTTAATTTACTTTTAATAAGCCCCCTCTTAAAAAATATGACATAAATTGATCCCCAGGTCATATACGTAAATGTTGCTGACGTATGTTGACCTGGGGATCTCTTTCTTAATGGATTTATTATATTATATTGTAATTACATCTGCCTAAATAATCCGATAACCTTTCCGAGTATATCGCAGTGGTCTACGATAATTGGATCCATATAATCATTCTCCGGCTGAAGTCTTATATGACCATTCTCCTTAAAATATCTCTTTACTGTAGCCCCATCATCGATAAGTGCAACCACAATATCACGATTGGAAGCAGAAGAGCATTGTTCAACAATAAGGAGATCACCATCGTTGATTCCGATGTTGATCATACTTTCGCCCTTAACGCGAAGCATGAATGTCTGATTATTGGTGTTATGTAAATATTCCGGTGGAATAGGAAAATAATCCATAATATTCTGTGTGGCAAGGATAGGAAGTCCCGCTGCAACCTGTCCAACAACAGGTATATTAATAACCTCACGCCTTGACAATGCAAAATCATCATCTATTATCTCTATAGCCCTTGGTTTTGTTGGATCACGCCTTATATATCCGTTCTCCTCAAGAGATGCGAGATGAGCATGTACTGATGATGTAGACTTGAGTCCAACAGCCTTGCAGATCTCTCTTACTGAAGGTGGATAGCCCTTCTTAAGCTGTTCTTCCTTGATATATTCCAAAATCTCTGTCTGTTTATCAGATATCTTTCCTTTTCCCATGTATATTGAACCTCCACAAATAAATTCTATTTAACATAATCTGTTGTATACAAAATATGATAGCACATATGTTCTGATATTGCAAACGAATGTTCTGTTTTAATTTTGCTTTGTTTTGAATATTCTTGACCGGATCTATTCTTTCGTGGGAATAAAAATGGACACCTGATAGTGCATAATATAGGAGTATTAAGGATTCAGAGTTACAATACGAACTGCAGTCGTACTAGTGTTCGAAAATCACTTGACAACAAAACATCTGTTCGATATAATACGAACATAGTAACAAACATACGTTCAGGAGGGATAGAGATGAATAGATTATTTAATTTCATTAGCAATAAAAAGGTGACAATAATTGTAGCCATAATCATAGTAGCAGTATTATATGTTTCGATCACACACATGGATGCATCCGAAGCTGATGCCACCAATGCCAGCACCAAGTATTACACATGTATATCCGTTGAGTCTGGCGATTCACTTTGGGATATAGCCCAGAAGTATATGACTGATGAATATACATCAACCCAGGATTATATCGATGAAGTTGTCTCGATCAACAATCTGAACAACGATTCATCGATAGTAGCCGGAACCAACCTGGTAATACCATATTATGAAGTGACTGATCTCAATTAAACAAGGAATTAGATGTTCTTGATAAACGCATATAGATTCTATTAAATGATAGATTCTATATGCGTTTTCTGTTTAGATTTTTGCTTAGAGAGTCGTAAGAATCAGTGAAAGCAGTGCAGTTGGAATGTATTTTAGTCTATATATTTCTATTCGCTAAACTCAGGTTTTACGAAAAAATATAGCATATTTTATTAGATTATGCTATAATCCATTTAGTCATATACATGAATATGCCCACAAATTAACATATATCAGGAGGTTTCAAATATAACGATGCCAGCCAAGCCATACAACAAACAGGTCGATGAGAATAATATATTATTGCTCAGAGATATTCTTTCCGAGTTACCACAATACGCAACGATCGCTTTTCGTGGAATTGAGAATACTACATCCACAAGAACACGCCTTGGTTACGCCAGGGATATAAAAACATTCTACGAGTATTTATGTGAAAATAACCCATTCTTTCGTGATAAAACTCCACTTGATATTACTACTGAGGATCTCAGCAGACTTGAGGCCGAGGACATCGAGGAGTTCCTGCATGCCATGAAGCTTTACACTAAAAACGGACGTACATACACCAACGGTGAACAGGCGTTAAAACGCAAATTATCTGCACTCCGGGTATTTTTTGCATACCTGTATAAAAACGACCGTATAAGCTCAAACGCTACAGAAAAGGTCGACATGCCAAAGATACACGATAAGAAAATTATACGAATGGAGCCAAACGAGGTTGCAGATTTTCTTGATAATGTTGAGTATGGCAGCGGCCTGACTGAACGCCAGAAAAAATATCATGAGAAAAATAAAGTCCGTGACCTAGCGCTTTTATCACTTATGCTCAGCACCGGCATGCGTGTATCCGAATGCGTTGGAATTGATATACGTGACGTTGATTTCGATAATATGCGGATTAAGATCGTTCGAAAAGGTGGCAAGGAGGCATACGTATACTTCAGTGATGAGGCAAGTGAAGCTTTGCTTGAATATCTTGATGAAAGGAAAAAACTGATACCGGAAAAAGGCCATGAGGATGCGTTATTTCTGTCCGGTCAATTAAAAAGAATATCTGTCAGATCAGTTGAGAATATTGTAAAAAAATACTCTCTTACCTCCGTTCCTTTAAAGCATATAACACCTCACAAACTCAGGAGTACGTTTGGCACTGAGCTTTATAGGGCTACAGACGACATATACCTGGTGGCGGACGTATTAGGCCACTCGGATGTAAATACAACAAGAAAACACTACGCTGATATGGATGAGGACAGAAAACGTCGTTTCAGGAACGAAGTACAGCTTCGTGAAAAACGCACAATTAAACCATAATAATATTATGTTAACTTAAGGAGTATTTTTATGAAATCACAAAAGCTTTTATCATATACAAGACGAGCTATAACTGATTACGATATGATCAGTCCCGGTGACAAGATAGCCATAGGAATATCCGGAGGCAAAGACAGTCTGACACTTTTATATGCAATGTCCAAACTGAAAAAGTTTTATCCCATACCATTTGAAATTGAAGCTATAACCGTAGATCTTGGATTTAAGGATTTTGACACGTCCAGACTTAAGGAATATTGCGAGTCACTTGGAGTCAATTACACGGTTTGCAAAACTCATATAGGCGAGATCGTTTTCGATTACAGGAAGGAACCTAATCCATGTTCACTCTGCAGCCGTATGCGTAAAGGAGCCTTCAATGATTGTGCTGCAGAACTTGGCTGCAACAAGATCGCATATGCCCATCACAAGGATGACGTTATAGACAGCTTCCTGATGTCCATGCTGTATGAGGGGCGCATTCACACCTTCTCTCCTGTCACTCATCTGGAGAAATCAGGTGTCACACTCATAAGACCTCTTATATACGTCCTGGAAGGCGAAATAAGAGCATTTGCACGCGCCAACGATCTTCCAGTCTGCAAGAACCCTTGTCCCGCTGACGGCGTCACAAAGCGTCAGGAAAGCAAAGACATTATAGACGAACTCAAAGTACGCGTGCCTGATGTAAAAGATCGTATATTTTCCTCCATCGAGGGTGCCGGAATAGACGGATGGTCAAGGCACTGATTAATAGCTTATGGATATAAAAAATAAATCCAATCACAAAACAAAAATGACAGTAAGCGTTTAACAAACAACCTACTGTCATTTTTTATATACAAGATTTTATAATAACATTATTATGATGATATATTACAATTTTCAATAATAATCATGACTGAGATCAATAATTATTTACAATGTCATATAACAGATCTATCGTCTTATCTATGCCGTACTTCGAAGTATTGATACATATGTCGTATCCCTTCATCTCGCCCCATCTCTTGGATGTATAATAGTTGTAATATGAAGCTCTGGCCTTGTCTTCCTTCTTGATCATATCCTTGGCCTTCGATTCACTTATGTTGTACTTCTTGGCGATTCTGGCTGTTCTGTCATCCATGTCTGCATACAGGAATATATTCACCACGTTGTCCAGATCCCTGAGTGCGTAATCAGCACATCTGCCGACAAATACACATGAACCATCTTTCTCTGCAAGATTCTTGATGGTGTCAAATGCCGCAAGGAAAACTTTGTGGTTGAGAGGAAGCTCTGTTGAACTGCCAAATCCCAGTGAATATGGATCCATCACCAGTGAGTAAAGAAAGCTATTCGTAGGCTTTTCGTCAAAGCTGTCAAAAATCTCTTCACATATTCCACTGTTCTTTGCTGCTTCTTTAAGTAACTCCTTGTCGTAAAATGGTATGTTCATCTTTTCTGCAAGAGCTTCTCCGATCTGCTTGCCTCCACTTCCGAACTGTCTACCTATAGTAATAATCTTCTTCTCTGCCATAGTAACCACTCCCATCTTCTCGTATTCTCCATGTAAAAAATATCAAAATATATTACTTATGTACAAAATACTTAAATTCCTATATGGGTTATTATAACATTTATACAATAAACTGTAAATAAAAAAGTATAGACAATTGCACGTAATTTGTGACAATTGTCTATACTCGTTTGTTACATTATATTAATTTAACAGTTTTAACTTCTTTATAAGATCTTCAAAATATTCCGGCAGATCAGCCTTGAACTCAACGTATTCCCCGGTTGAGGGATGTTCAAAACCGAGAATACCAGCATGCAGCGTCTGTCCCTGCAGCTTAAACGGACATTTCTTCGGTCCATAAACTTCATCCCCAAGTATGGGATGTCCAATGGATGCCATATGAACTCGGATCTGATGTGTCCTGCCGGTCTCAAGCTGACACTCAATAAAGGTATACTTTCCTCCAAAACGCTCCAGAACCCTGTAATGTGTGACGGCATGTCTGCCATTTCTGGTATTGATCGCCATCTTCTTCCGATCCTTAGGACTTCTTCCGATCGGCGCATCCACAGTACCATCATCCTGTGCGATATTTCCATGGACTATGGCATAATACTTTCTGGTTATACTATGCTCGTGAAGCTGCTCAGACAATGATCTATGGGCATTATCGTTCTTACACACCACAAGTACACCTGTTGTATCCATATCTATCCTGTGAACGATTCCCGGCCTGAATTCTCCATTTATACCGGAAAGGGAATCCTTAAAATGGTACATCAGTCCGTTGACCAGAGTCCCACTGTAGTGTCCCGGTGCCGGATGAACCACCATTCCCTTTGGTTTATTCACAAGTATCACGTCATCATCCTCATATATGATGTCGAGCGGTATATTCTCAGGCTCAATGTCAATGCTGACCGGATCCGGCACAGATATATCAAAAATATCTCCGGTACGTACACTGTAGCTCGGCTTTGAAGCCTTACCGTTGACCTGAATATATCCGTCATCAAATAACTTCTTTATGAAAGATCTCGAATAATCGCTGAAATACCCGCTGAGAACCTTGTCTATTCTTTTCCCTGCCCAGTCGCCGCTGGCTTCGATGTTATATTCTTCCATATACTATTCCTGTCCATCTGTCTGTTTTTGGTGTATGATCTCTGAGAGCTCATCATCCTTATACTTGAACAGCACCAGAATAACTATAACAATAAAACTGCATGTGACAAATATATCTGCGACATTGAATACCGGGAAGTTAATAAGGCAGAAGTCAAACATGTCAACCACATATCCACGGGCAACTCTGTCGATCATATTGCCGACAGCTCCCGATATGAGAAATACCAGTGATATCCTGAGCGGTGTATATTTCTTTTCCTGATTGCCTGCAAGCCTGATGTATACATATATAGCCGCAAGCAGGATCACAAATGTTATCGCAAGCAGGAAAACGATCTTACCTGAGAAACTTCCCCAGGCCGCACCTCTGTTCTGAACATAGTTGAGCTGGAAAACTCCATCGATTATTTTCCTTGTCTGTCCAACCTGAAAGTTGGTTGATATGAGATGTTTCACCAGTTGATCTAAAGCTGTAAGAATAATAATGGCAAGTATAGCCATCGGTATTCTCTTTTTCATAATATCCGTTCCTCCTTTGAACATCAATGCCACTCAAATGCCTTTTTCATATCATCAGGAACGACATTGGTATTGATATATGCATCGCCAATAGTGTGAAGAAGGATAAATTTTATCTTGTCCCCAACCATCTTCTTATCGTTCTTAGTGTACTCTATGACAGCATCTGCATCGACAGGGTAATCCTTGAGAGTAGGGAAACCAAACATATCAAATGCATGTATGATCTTATGAAGCTCGTCCTCTGTGATGTCACCCCTATTGTATGAGATAACAGACGCAAGGCAGCATCCGATGCCGACACATGCCCCATGACTCAGCTTAAGGTCGAGGTATCTCTCTATGGCATGTCCAAGAGTATGTCCAAAATTGAGCAGAGCTCTGTCGCCCTTCTCCGTAGGATCGTTCTCCACAACAACTCTCTTGATGTTGCAGCTCACCCTGATCATCTCCATCAGGACATCCTTATCCCTTGCAAGTATTCTGTCGTGGTTTTCTATAAGCCAGTCAAAATATGCAGAATCCTTTATGAGTCCATGTTTTATGATCTCACCCATTCCCGAAATAAACTGCTCATCGGATAACGTGGTGAGTGTTGACACATTGATATACACAAGCTTTGGCATGTGAAAGGCTCCGACCATGTTCTTATATGAATCAAAGTCAACGCCTGTCTTTCCACCAATACTGCTGTCCACCTGTGCCAGAAGACTTGTAGGTATCTGTACAAAGTCTATGCCTCTGAGATACGTTGCAGCAGTAAATCCGGTTATATCGCCCGTCACGCCGCCTCCAAGAGCCACCAGAAGATCTTTTCTGTCAAACTTTGCAAGAATAAGCTTCTCGTAGATCATCTTTACTGTATCAAGATTCTTCTGAGACTCACCGGCCTCAAATATAATAGATATCAATTCTTTGCATTTTCCATCAAGCTGATTCCTGATCTCATCGAGATAAAGAGGCGCAACATTACTCTCTGTAACGATACATACCCTTCTATCAGCAATTCCCTGTCCGGCTAAAAGCTCAGGCAGGGAATTAAAATCGTTTGCAAAGAAAATGTCATAGATTGGTTCATCATTCAGATGAACTGTGAGTGCATTACACATATAAACATTCTCCATTAGTATAAAATATATTGTTAGTTTCCAAATGGATTAACAAATGACTTACCGCCAAGATTCTTTGTGTATACAGACGAATCACTTGTAACACTTCCGCCACCGGCACCGCCAAGTGTTGAATCACCCATGGCTGAGCCGCCTCCTGATCCGAGAGTTGATTCCTCGCGGCCCTGTGGATCGCCGTCATAGGAGTTCATAAACGAATTCATAGCTGCGCTCTGTGGTGTCGACTGTGAATAAGAAGCATTTGAACTGCCCTCGCTTAATACATCGTCGAAATTAAGTCCCATCTCCTCATTGATAGGATTCTGGGCAAGGTAATTCATATGGGCTTCCATCAGAGCCTTGAATGCACATACATAGTCCTTGTACTGCTGTTTTATTCCATCAATACTTCCCTCTATGCGCTCAAGCTCCTCCCTGGCCTCCTGCACTATATTATTAGCCTTGATCTTGGCATCATTCTCTATCAGTCTCGCCTTATCAGTGGCGTTCTTTGTAGACTCCTCAGCATTCTTCTCTGCTAGCATGAGAGATTTCTGGAGCTTTGACTCGGTTGTTCTGTAATGTACTAAACTGTCAGTCAGAGTTTTCACCTGATTGGTAAGATCTGCATTGGACTTATACAGTTCTGTGTAGCTGAGCACAACTATGTCAAAAAATGCATCTACATCTTTTCGCGCATATCCCATTCCATGCGTGAACTTCTTCTGTTGTAAATCAACTGGTGTAAGCATATGTAATCCCCCGTAAAAACATATATTAATAAGTTGCCTTACTTGAAAGAGTTTCCCCCTGAAGAGATCCTCCAGCCAATTCCTCTCTTAAATCACCAGATACGTAGGTTCCATTAGGTGTGGCAAGGAATATGTTGCCCGAAATAGCCTGAAACAGACCATCCACAGCATAACTTGCTCCTCCAATGAAATCCGCTATTCTCTGTGCAGTTGGAAGATCAAGATCCTCCATGTTTATTACGATTATCTGTCCTCGATTGAGATGATCGATTATCATCTGCGCATCGTCAAACTCGTCCGGCTTGATAACAAATACTTCACTGTCATCCATTGCTCTGGATCTGCTGTTGATCGATACGAGCTTTCCATTACCTGCTCCTGACTGCTGACCATGAGAAGATCTTGCAGCTTTTGATCTGGCCGATCCATTGTCAGATGATGCAGAACCTTTGTACTTATTAAAGGACTTGAGCGGTGAAGCCTTCACTCTGGACTCTGTCTGAGGCGCATCGTAATCATCCTCATCATCGTACTCATCGTCTAAGCGATCGTCCATATCGTCTTCATCTTCATAGTCATCTTCATCTTCATCAAACAAATCATCATCAAAGTCATCGTCGCTTGAATCACTTAATTTGAAATAATCAAGAAAACTTTTCTTTGTATTTCCCTTTGCCATGATTGTTCTCCTTTAAATATTATAATTTCTGGCACCGAATATTCCCGTGCCAACTCTAACCAACGTTGCACCTTCTTCAACTGCAACTTCATAGTCGTTTGTCATACCCATCGACAAGACGCTCATATCGATATTATCAATGCTTTTAGATTGTATGTCAAGTGATAAATCTTTCAATTTGCGGAAATAGACCCTGTTGTCCTCGGGATCATCCACAAATGGAGCGATAGTCATAAGACCCTTAACCCTGATATGAGGGAAATCTTTTATCTCCTGGATAAGCGGAAGTACCTCGTCGCATGACAGTCCAAATTTTGTTTCTTCCTGTGCAACATTTACCTCAATGAGAATCTTGACTGTGACATCATGCTTTGCAGCCTCCTTCTCAATGGTTTTGGCAAGATTTAACGAATCAACGGAGTGTATCATACACACCTTATCTACAATATATTTTACCTTGTTCGTCTGCAGGTGACCTATCATATGCCAGTTTACAGGTCTTGAGACATTCTCGTATTTGTCCACAAGCTCCTGAACCTTATTCTCACCAAAATCAACGGCATTCGTATCACTGAGCAATTCCTCTATATCTGACAAAGGCTTTGTCTTGCTAACGGCGATCAGAGTGACATCCTCCGGTGATCTGCCGGCCTTTTCACATGCCCTGACTATGTTCTCTTTTACTTTTTCGTAATTTTCTTTAAGCATATTATCATCTCCTGTGTCTGTACTATTGATATATAAGCTCTCCCTCTTTCATGGAATGTCCGTCCAGTAATATTCTGTCATATCTGGATATTCCATATGAAAGATCCGGCTTGATGATCGAGTAATCATCACCCGATACGATAACCTCTATTCTTCTGAAT
>OHXL01000081.1_pt1 | contig 29863 bp, 26 predicted proteins | sample 1579991 | NCBI WGS metagenome assembly OHXL01 (sample SAMEA3882541, study PRJEB24775) | human gut metagenome | biome: human-associated habitat; feature: intestine environment; material: feces | place: Netherlands | collected 2009/2010
GGAGTTGATAATTAAGAAACAGGATGAAAGATGGATACTTTATTTGAATGATGAGGTGATGGGATATGTAGAAGTAAAAAAAGGTTTTTTAATTAAGGAGTTTTGTTTTGTGTGGGATAGGCAAAAAATAGACCAAAGGAGGCAGTTATATGAGTAAAAAAATGTGCAAGAGGATATTTTCAGTAATTTTATCATTAGGTCTTGTTATGGTTCAATCCATGAATGTTAATGCAGCAGGTAATGAAATTGGTAAATATTCAGTATTCGTTTAGTGGCAGATATGCGGTGCGGACAGGCATCTATTTGGGATTTTAAAAAATAGCAAAAATCTCTGGACACTGCAACAAACAGGAGCCTCGCAGGAACACTGCTGTAAAATCCGCTTAGTATGAGCGTATTTTGCAGCAAGTGCTCCTGCGAGGCTTTGTCATTTAATCCAATAAACTTAAAACGCTTTATTTCTTCTTCCACGCAAGAAGCCTCTCAATATGCAGCGGTTTCCCCTGAACAGCCTGCACCTTCAATCTGTTTTCCTCACTGAAACCAACCAGAATATCATGATTAGCCTCAGCCAGATAATCGATGATACCATCGATATCAGACTTCGTGTTCTTCGGACAATGAATATACAGATGCTTATTTGCGGAAATATGCAGTGTATATGAGATGCTGAAATGATACCACAGAATCTTGTGCAGGGTAGAGTATTTGTAAATCCATAAAATCTCTTTGATAGGCACGATGGCATTGCCATAAGGCGAGGTCATGATAAAATAGTGCTCTGTGATAAACATATCCTCGGTGGCAAGCTGTGGCAGTGTCGCAAGTTCCTCCTCAGCCTCTGCAAGCAGCTTGTGTGGGTTGCCGAATACAACAAGATTCTGACATGCCGGTGCCAAAACAGGAAACCTGATGCACAGGATGTAGAATATCAGGCTGATAACAGCATAGATAAGAGTGCCAAAATAAAAAACAAACATAAAAATAGTAGTTTTCAAATGGTACTCAGGCTCATTAAGATAGCAGCCTGTTATGGTATCGGAGAGTCCCTTGGAATCCCAACTCAGATCCTTCGACAGTTTATTTACAAACTGTGTGTAGGTGCCCTTGCCCTTTACGATTTTGCCGACCACCGTGAGCTTATCTATAGAGGGCAGACCCTCCTCACAGGTGGATGGTGCAAGCAGAACAATAGAGCAGTGCTCATCGCGCATGCAGTAGTAGTAATAGCCCTTGATATCGTTGCCGTCCTTCATGGTGTAGCCGGTAAAGTAAAGCTTTTTAAGGGTGGTTTTTACATATCTGTCCGAATCCTTGTATGCAGCTTCAAAGCTGACAGAATCATCAATATGTATGGGCGATAAAATATCTCCGAGTGAAAATGCAAACCATAGCACGGTAAGCAGAATGATGTATACAATCGGGGAGAAAAGACGCCTTTTGTAAAATGCTTTGATGTTTTTTGTTATGTAGTGTTCGTAATTATCAATCATATGCTTAGTATAATGGTTTTTGTGCCTTATATCAACCTTGATTTTGAGGCATTTAATTGTTATTATATAATAAATAGTAACTATTCAGAACCACTGAGAACAAAAAAGCTGATGCGTCATGCTCGCATGTAAGCAGCAGGGGTTCTGTAACACGAAATGAGGTAATTATGGAAGCATACACGAGTTTTGCCCGGGTGTATGACATGTTCATGGACAATGTGCCATATGAGGTGTGGGGCAGATATATTGTCGAAAAACTGCGTGCAAATGGCATAGACAGTGGATATGTCGTGGACTTAGGCTGTGGTACGGGAAAGCTTACCACGCTTCTTGCAGATGCAGGCTATGATATGATAGGCATTGACAATTCTTTTGACATGCTTGATATGGCGCTTGAGAGAGAGGATGACAGAATCCTTTATCTGATGCAGGATATGAGAGAGTTTGAACCGGGAGAAAAGGTGAGTGCCGTCGTAAGCGCATGTGACAGCATCAATTATATTCTTGAGCCTGAGGATCTTCAGGCAGTTTTTTTCTGCGTGAGCGAAAGTCTTAAAGAGGGTGGCATTTTTATATTTGATATCAATACTCCATATAAATATGAGGTGCTCATGGCTGATAATACCATAGCTGAAAACCGTGATGAGGGCAGCTTTATATGGGACAATTATTATGATGCCGATGAGAAAATAAACGAGTATGACCTGACACTTTTTATAAAGGAGCAGTCAGAGGATGAGGATGACATCTACAAGAAGTTTGAGGAAACTCATTTCCAGAGATGCTATGAGATTTCAGAGCTTAAGGAGCTTCTTGAGCAGTCGGGACTTGTGTTTGGTGCAGTGTATGATGCGTACACAGACGATCAGGTGAAGTGTGACAGTGAGAAGGTCACTGTAATTGCACATAAAGGATAGAATTAGATAATGAGAGGTAAATTATGTCAGATTATATAGTAAGAGCAACAGCGGCGGATGCTAATATCAGAGCATTTGCTGTAACATCAAGGGAGATGGTGGAGACCGCCAGAGAGGATCACATGACAACACCTGTCATGACGGCGGCACTTGGCAGACTTCTTTCTGCGGGAGCCATGATGGGAGCTATGATGAAGGGCGATAAGGATATCATAACTCTTCAGATACGGTGCAGCGGACCTGCAAAGGGACTTACCGTCACAGCAGATTCGCACGGCAATGTAAAGGGCTTTGCCATGAATCCACAGGTTGAGCTGCCACTCAATGCGGCAGGCAAGCTCGATGTGGGTGGAGCGCTTGATCTTGGTATACTCACAGTCATAAAGGATATGGGCTTAAAGGAACCGTATTCAGGTCAGTGTGAGCTTAAAACAGGTGAGATAGCTGAGGATCTGACCTATTATTTTGCCACATCTGAGCAGATTCCGTCGGCGGTTGGTCTTGGCGTGCTGGTGGATAAGGACCAGAGCGTAAAGCAGGCCGGTGGATTTATCATCCAGCTTATGCCGTTTACACCGGATGAGGTTGTGGACAGGCTTGAAAAGAAAATCACAGAGATTGATTCGGTGACACAGATGCTTGACAGGGGGCTGACTCCGGAGCAGATACTTGAGGAAATTTTAGGGGATTTCGGGCTTGAAATCACAGATACGACAGAGACACGCTTCCACTGTGACTGTTCAAAGGAGCGTGTGAGCAGAGCACTTTCCACACTTAGCAAAAAGGATCTTGATTCCATTATCGCAGATGGTGAGAGCATTGAGGTAAAGTGCCAGTTCTGTAATAAGGCATATGAGTTTACGGTGGATGAGTTGAAGGAGATGCGCTAATTGAAGGACGGATATATAAAGGTCGCTGCAGCGACACCAAAGGTAAAGGTGGCTGATACTGTATACAACGGACAGCTTATTAAAGCTCTTATGAAGGAGTGCACTGACAACGGGGCAAAGGTGGTTGTTTTCCCGGAGCTTTGCATTACCGGATACACCTGTCAGGATCTTTTCTGGCAGGATAAGCTCATTGCTGCAGCAGAGGATGAGCTTATAGGAATAGCTGATTACAGCAGGAGCCTTGACGGCATATTTTTCATAGGGCTTCCATATGAGATAAACGGCATGCTCTATAATATGGCGGCAGTTGTATCGCGTGGAGAGGTGCTTGCCATGGTGCCAAAGACATTTCTGCCAAACTATAATGAGTTTTATGAGGCAAGGCATTTTGCATCGGGAGAAAACTTAAGCACATATGTCACACTGAAAAATGGACAGCAGGTGTCTGTAGATACTGATTTTATTTTTAGCTGCAAGCAGCTGCCAAAGCTTAAGATAGCGGTGGAGCTTTGTGAGGATCTTTGGACTCCGAACCCGCCGAGCATCAGACACGCGATGTCTGGTGCCACTGTGATTGTAAATCTGTCTGCATCAGATGAGGTGACAGGCAAGGCAATATACAGGAGAGAGCTTGTGAGCGGACAGTCTGCCAGATTAATCTGTGGATATATTTATGCGTCAGCGGGAGACGGTGAGTCCACACAGGATGTGGTCTACTCAGGACACAATCTCATCTGTGAAAACGGAAATGTGCTTGCCGAGTCAAAGCGCTTTACAAATGAGACTATATACAGCGAGTTTGATGTAGAAAGAATAGAGACGGAGAGGCGCAGGATGACAACATTTGTTGTCGAGGATGATCACAGATGGGCTGAGTTTGATCTTGAGGTAAAGGATACCACTCTTAGCCGCTATGTAAATCCGGCTCCTTTTGTTCCTGCAGATAAGACAGACAGGGACAGACGCTGTGATGAGATTCTTATGATTCAGGCTATGGGGCTTAAAAAGAGATTAGAGCATACCAACTGCAAGACAGCAGTTATCGGTATTTCAGGAGGACTCGACTCAACACTGGCACTGCTTGTCACGGTAAGAGCATTTGACCTTTTGGGAAAGGATCACAAGGATATAGCGGCAGTTACTATGCCGGGCTTTGGAACAACAGACCGCACATATGACAATGCGGTAAATCTCATTAAATGCCTTGGAGCTACATTTATCGAGGTGGATATAAAGGATGCTGTAAATATACATTTCAGGGATATCGGTCAGAATCCGTCTGTGCATGATGTCACATACGAGAATGGACAGGCGCGCGAGCGCACACAGATACTTATGGATATCGCAAACAAGGAAAACGGAATGGTTATAGGTACAGGAGATTTGTCGGAGCTGGCACTCGGCTGGGCGACTTACAACGGAGACCATATGTCCATGTATGCTGTAAATGCATCGGTTCCAAAGACTCTGGTGCGCCATCTGGTAAAATACTATGCAGATACCTGCGGCAGCGATTTGCTGGAAAGTACACTTCTTGATGTGCTTGATACACCTGTTTCGCCTGAGCTTTTACCACCTGAAAACGGTAAGATTTCACAGAAGACAGAGGAGCTTGTGGGCCCTTATGAGCTGCATGACTTCTTCCTTTACAATATGCTGCGCTGCGGCTATGCTCCTGCCAAGGTTTACCGCCTTGCAAGGATAGCATTTGAAGGAAAATATGATGATGAGTTTATTCTCAAATGGCTTAAGAACTTCTATCGCAGATTTTTCGCACAGCAGTTCAAGCGCTCATGTCTGCCGGATGGACCAAAGGTAGGAACAGTGGCGGTCTCACCGAGAGGAGACCTAAGGATGCCTTCGGATGCGTGCGGACGTATCTGGATGGATGAAGTTGATAAGCTGTAATAGTAAGAGGAAAACAATGGGAAAGACACATAAGAAAACTGATAGAAGGCAGGAAAGCATAGAACGTGCAAGGCACAGTGACAGGCGCATGAAAATAGGCGCAATAGTCCTTTGTGTAGCGATAGCCATAACAACATTTGTGGCTGTGGGCATGCAGCTTTTGGTTCCTGATACAGAAGCAGCGGTAAGTGCTGATAATAAGACACGCTCAGGGAATGTTGATGTGCAGAAGAATAATAATTCACTCACTGCATCTAAAATGGACTCAGTAAAAAGGCAAAACAGCTCAGAAGATGATGTAAACGCTGCGGAGGAAAGCAGCGAGCCTGACAAGGAAACGAAGCTTGATGAGATACTTCAAAGTGCAGAGTATCCGGTGCAGCTAAAGGAGCTTGCGAAGAAGAATGATGAGGCAATTGACTTCATATATGAGTATCCTGAGGAGCACTCGAAAAAGCATGATATTGATCTGACTGCAGAGGCCTCGCAGGATACAGTACCTCTATTGCAGCAGTGGGATAAGAGATGGGGCTATGAAAAGTACAGCGGCAATTATTTTGCGGCGAGTGGCTGCGGTCCGACTGCACTTTCGATGGTTGTATTATATCTGACGCATGATGCACAGGCATCACCTCTTGCAGTGGCAGAGTATGCAAAGGAGGCCGGCTACAGTGTGGACGGCTCCGGAAGTGCATGGGATCTTATGAGCAAGGGCTGCAGGCACTACGGCGTAAATGCTAAGACTATAAGGGAGGATGAGGATACATTTAAAGAAAGGCTTGATGAGGGCAATCTGATAGTCGTAAATGTAGGTCCGGGAGATTTCACAGACAATGGACATTTTATGGTGATCACAGGCTATGATGATGAGGGCTTTACTATAAATGATCCAAACAGTATCATTAAGAGCAATACCCACTGGCAGTTTGAGAGGCTGAGTTCGCAGATCAGGGCTGCGTGGAGAATGTTTGTGTAGATAATAGCAGCACATGCATTTATGCTGATGTTTGTGATGCATATGGAAAAATTAAAAAATAAGAAATAATAAAACCTGCTGTGTCATGCTTGTCTGACACAGCAGGTTTTTAATTACTTTCATGATTAATCATAAATGAGGGGCAAAATACCTTTTGACCCCTCATATCATTAGTATAGTGTACTAAATTTATACGGACTAATAATAAACAGTAAAGTATGGTATGCAGATTATAGCAATTGAATACCATGCTCCTCACATTCCTTAATTGTCTCCTCAGGCCACAGTGAGCTCTGTACCTCACCGATATGAGCCTTTCTGAGGAAGAACATACAGATTCGTGACTGTCCGATTCCGCCTCCGATAGTGTACGGAAGCTCCTTGTTGAGGATAGCCTTCTGGAATGGAAGCTTAGCACGCTCAGGACATCCGGCCTTGTCAAGCTGCTCCTTCAGAGATTTTTCATCTACACGTATACCCATTGATGAAAGCTCAAGTGCGATATCAAGAACAGGATAGTATACGATGATATCAGCGTTTAAAGCCCAGTCGTCATAGTCAGGGGCACGTCCGTCGTGAGGCTCTCCGTTTGCAAGCTTGTCACCAATCTGCATTACACAGATTGCACCCTTTGCCTTTGCAAAATAATACTCGCGCTCCTTTGGAGTATTGTCCGGGAACATTTCCTCAAGCTCTGATGTGGTGACAAAGGTGATATCCTTTGGCAGAATCAAATCTATGTAGTCGTACTGTATAGCCATATACTGCTCGGTCTTGCGCAGGCATTTGTATACTGTCTTTACTGTTTCCTCAAGGAAATCTAAGTTTCTGTCCTCCTTGCGGATGACCTTTTCCCAGTCCCACTGGTCAACAAATATAGAGTGGATATTGTCAGTCTCCTCATCACGTCTTATGGCATTCATATCTGTGTAGATGCCCTCGCCGAGAGAAAAGCCGTATTTCTTTAATGCATATCTCTTCCACTTGGCAAGAGAGTGAACGACCTCAGCCTCCTTGTCACCCTGCTCAAGGATGCCGAAGGTAACAGGTCTTTCATATCCGTTTAAGTTATCGTTTAAGCCTGTGGTAGGATCAACGAAAAGCGGTGCTGAAACACGTGTCAGGGAAAGACGCTGTGCGAGCATGCCCTGGAAGAAATCCTTAACAGTCTTGATGGCAAGCTGTGTATCGTGAAGATTCAGTGCCGAAGAATAGTTCTTTGGTATTGTTAATTTGCTCATTTTCGATTAAACCTCGTTGTATTATTAATTTTTAAATAAAATTCCTTTAACTTGATTATTATATCACAATTTTTCTAGAAAGATAGTCCATAATATGATAAAATTAGATAGTTTAAAGAGAAACAATATCGTTTTACCTTATTTTTATGTGTTTAAGGTGTTAATGAAAGGTAGTAGATTTATATGAGAAAAAGAGATATGACCTTTGCTTCGGCGGTGCTTGAGGCAATAGATGCGCTTTTAGCTCTTGCGTATATAGGCTTACAGATTTATTATGGAGTGTGCTATCACATACAGGTATTTAAGTTTGTGGCCAATATACTTGTGCTTTTGCTTGTATACATTGCAATCACATGGCTGCAGCATTATCCGGAAAAGCTCAATCACATAGCAGCGGAGCTGTGTGTGGGCAATATCAGAAAGTATTCACTCAGGCTTTTGACGTTTGTAAAGCTTGTTTTTACTGCGGGGCTTTTGGTGCCATGCGTGTGTGATGCGTTTGGAATAGCAATCCGCGATGTATACAGTCTCATTATGATAGGGCTCATCCTTGTGGTGTCGGCATATTATGAGTACAGGATATTTCAGGAAATAAAGTCATTGCGGAAATAATATAGGAGAAATAAAATGCAGCTTAGTATAGAAGAAGTTAAAAAGCTGGATAGTAACAGCTATCAGATAATAGATATAAGAAGTGAGGAAGAGGTGGCGCACGGTGCCATAAAGGGAGCACTCAATATTCAGGCAGAGGAAATAGAGTCAGATGAGAGGGTGCTGCATGATAAGAAGCTTGTAATAGTCTGCAGCCGTGGTAAGACGAGTGTGGATGTGGCAGAGTATCTCACAGAAAAAGGTTTTGATGCGGCAAGCTTAAAGGGAGGCTATATAAGCTGGCTGCTTGATGCCATGAAAGAGGATGAGGTGGCAGAGCGCGATATAAAGGCAGATGTGGAGCAAAGCATCAGAAAGAAATTTAAGAAATCCATCTGGCGCAAGTTTACAAAGGCGATAAACACATATGAGCTTGTAAAACCGGGGGATAAGATTGCAGTATGTATCTCGGGAGGTAAGGATTCCATGCTCATGGCAAAGCTGTTTCAGGAGCTTAAGCATCACAATAAGTTTGATTTTGATGTGAAGTTTCTCGTCATGGACCCGGGCTACAATGAGGCAAACAGACATGTCATAGAGGAAAACTGCAGGAACCTTGGCATCCCTGCCACTATTTTTGAGTCAGATATATTTGATGCTGTATATGATATCGAAAAATCGCCATGCTATTTATGTGCGAGGATGAGAAGAGGACATCTGTATGCATTTGCAAAGGAGCTGGGCTGCAACAAAATTGCGCTCGGACATCACTATGATGATGTTATAGAGACGATACTCATGGGCATGCTCTACGGTGCACAGGTACAGACCATGATGCCTAAGCTTCACAGCACAAACTTTGAGGGCATGGAGCTTATCAGGCCTCTTTACCTGGTTAGGGAGGACGATATCAAGGCATGGCGTGATTACAACGGTCTGCATTTCATACAGTGTGCCTGCAAGTTTACAGATACCTGTACCACCTGCAATAATGAGGAAAACCGCTCAAAGCGTGTTGAGATAAAGCAGCTCATCGCTAATCTTAAAAAGGTGAATCCTTTTGTCGAGGCAAATATATTTAAGAGCGTGGAGAATGTAAATCTGGCTACGGTTGTAGCATATAAAAAGGATGGCATAAAGCACAGCTTCCTAGATCACTATGATGAATAAGACAGATATATTTCAGGAGGGCATTGTATGGCAGATATCATGGATTATATTGACTGGCGTGGAGATATAGGCTTTGATGAGGTGCATGTAAATGAGGTGGACGGACTGATTTTTTCGCAGCTTATTTATGTGCAGATGAAGCCATATATGCCGGATGCAAAGAAGTCATACCTTACGATAAAACAGCTTTCAAGCCTTTACTGCGCGGACCATAGTGATGATGAGATTGAACAGATGCCTAATCTTTTCCGCCACTCCGCGAGGCTGCTTCAAAAGCTGGCGCACTCAAGGCGCTATGCTGACTGCATTTTGAGATATTATATATACGATATTAGTGAAAAAGAGGAGTCGCAGTTTTCTGCGGTTACGATAGAACTGCCTGACGGCACATATTTCATTTCCTACAGTGGTACAGACCATTCCGTGGTCGGATGGAAGGAAAACTTTAATCTAAGCTATCTCGATGAGACACCGGGACAGAACAAGGCGAAAAAATATTTAAAGCAGGTGGCAGCATATATATGCAATGATGATAGGGGCATAAATGAAAAAGCTTTATTAGATGATGAAAATATCAACAATAAAAGCATCAATACAAGAAAGCTGTGGATAGGCGGACACTCAAAGGGTGGAAATCTGGCAGTGTTTGCCGCCATGCATGTGGATAAAGAGGTGCAGGATGTCATTATTAAGGTGTTTAATTTTGACGGGCCGGGCTTCAATCACAAGATGATATATACGGCAGGCTACAAAAGAATTTTTGACAGAATAGAGACATTTCTGCCGCAGTCGTCTATTGTTGGCTTATTGCTTGAGCATGTGGACGATTATGAGGTGGTAAGAAGCCGTAATTCGGGGCCGCTGCAGCATGATGCTTTTTCATGGGAGATAATGGGCGGAAGTATCATAAAGGCGGATGGGCTGGACAAAAACAGTGTGCGCCTTGACAAGACACTCAGAAACTGGATAGGCAGCATGGATGAGGCGCAGCGAAAGCAGTTTGTAAATGTGCTTTTTTCAATAGCATCGGACTCCAATTTTGAGAACCTTGACCAGATGTCATTTAAGCAGCTCATTGAGATGATAAAGGCTGCCGATGATCTGTCAAAGGCTGACTGGAGCATGCTTAAGGATACAGTAAGACTCCTGATTTCTGCCGGTGTCGGCGTGGTCAGGGATGAAAAGGAGAAATAAATGTTAAATCAGTTTTCAAGAACACAGCTTTTGCTTGGAAAAGAGGCGATGGATAGGCTAAAGGGCGCAAGAGTCGCAGTATTTGGAATAGGAGGAGTGGGCGGATATGTCTGCGAGGCACTAGTCAGAAGCGGCGTGGGAGCGATTGACCTTATCGATGATGACAAGGTGTGTCTTACAAACCTAAACAGGCAGATAATCGCAACCCGAAAGACCATAGGAAAATACAAGACAGATGTGATGGAGGAGAGGATTCATGATATTAATCCTGATGTCAGTGTCGTGACGCACAGGTGCTTCTTTTTGCCGGAAAATGCTGATGAATTTCCGTTTGAAGAGTATGATTATATAGTTGACGCGGTTGATACGGTCACAGCAAAGATTGCGCTTGTCATGAAGGCACAGGAGAAAAATGTCCCTATCATAAGCAGTATGGGAGCGGGAAATAAGCTGGATGCAAGTGCATTTAAGGTGGCTGATATATATAAGACCAGCATGTGTCCTCTTGCAAAGGTCATGCGCCGTGAGCTTAAAAAACGTGGCGTGAAAAAGCTCAAGGTGGTATACTCTGAGGAGAAGCCTACAAGACCGATAGAGGATATGTCCATAAGCTGCAGAAGCAACTGCATCTGCCCGCCGGGTGCCGAACACAAGTGCACAGAGCGCAGGGATATTCCCGGAAGCCTTGCATTTGTACCATCAGTGGCAGGACTTATCATCGCGGGCGAGGTGGTACAAGACATAGCCTTTGACAGGGTATGATGAAGAATACAATTACGAAAAGAGAGGAATAAAAATGCCAGTATTTGATTTTAGCGATACACCGGTAGCAAACGAGCATCCGGAGTGTACATATGAGACATTTCATTCGACAGAGACAAAGGCATCGGCCGATAAACCGATTGTTGTGATAGACAATAAGCAAAAGGAGTGGGCGCACCATGCGCTCGGTATGTTTACAAATCCGATAAAGCGTACATCCTTTGAATTTGAGGATGGTGATGGGGTGACCAGTGCAGATATCCTGCGCATTGATTCCCGCTTCGTTAGCCTTTTTAAGTGGCTTGGCGAAAATCACATAAAGGTACAGCTTTCAGGAGCCAATACACCTGACGGATACGCAGTATACAGGGTGAGGGAGGTGGCTCTCGGCAGAGGCACAAAGCTGTCTGCAGAGGACGGATTCCTGCAGTATATGATGGAAAGGCTCTTTGCCAGCACCATGCCTGAGGATGAACCTGACCTCGATGATTACGAGGAAGAGGGCGACAGCATGAAGCTCACCAGTATACAGAGCATCACAGATTTCATGACCTGTGCAGGCCGTACACTGCCTGACAATATACTGCTGTGGGCCAGAAGAAATCTGGCAGTTGCGCGTTCAAGCGAGGTATCACCTGAGGAGAGACGCCATGCGCAGAGAGCACTTTCCATCATGATGAATATCCAGTGGAAGGGAAATTACTTTGAGGCAATTGACCCTGTGGAGGCAAGGCGCATACTCGATGAGGAGCTCTATGGCATGGAGAGCGTGAAGCAGAGAATCATTGAGACCATTATCCAGATAAACAGGACTCATACACTTCCTGCCTACGGACTGCTGCTCTGCGGACCGGCAGGAACCGGAAAGTCACAGATTGCATATGCTGTTGCACGTATACTCAAGCTTCCATGGACCACACTCGATATGAGCTCCATAAATGATGCGGAGCAGCTCACAGGAAGCTCAAGAATCTATTCAAACGCAAAGCCGGGAATCATTATGGAGGCATTTTCACAGGCGGGAGAGTCAAATCTTGTATTTATCATCAATGAGCTTGACAAGGCCTCAAGCAAAAACGGCAACGGAAATCCGGCAGATGTGCTTTTGACACTGCTTGACAATCTGGGCTTTACAGACAACTATATGGAGTGTATGGTGCCGACCGTCGGAGTATATCCGATTGCAACAGCCAATGATAAATCCCAGATTTCTGCACCGCTTATGTCACGTTTTGCAGTGATTGATATTCCGGACTATACCGATGAAGAGAAGAAGGTCATCTTCCAGCGATTTGCCCTGCGCAAGGTATTTGAGCGAATGGGAATGAAGGAGGAGGAGTGCGTTCTCACAGAGGACGGACTTGATGCAGTGATTAAGCTTCACGAGAACACATCGGGCATAAGAGATCTCGAGCAGGCTGCAGAGCATCTGGCAGCAAATGCACTTTATCAGATAGAGGTTGATAAGGTAAAGCAGGTGGTATTTGACGCTGAGGCTGTTTTTGAGCTTTTAGGCTAGCAGGATATGATTACGGATACAGGAATTGTTACGAAAATAAAAGGAGATTGTCAGGATGAGAGAATTTGGAAAATCCAGAAAATTAGATAATGTGCTTTATGATGTAAGAGGACCGGTAGTGGATGAGGCGGCCCGCATGGAGGAAAACGGCACAAATGTGTTGAAGCTCAATATAGGAAATCCTGCACCGTTTGGCTTCAGGACACCTGATGAGGTGATATATGATATGTCTCGCCAGCTCACGGACTGTGAGGGGTATTCCAACTCCAAGGGACTTTTTTCTGCAAGAAAAGCAATCATGCAATATGCACAGCTCAAAAAACTTCCTAATGTGACGGTTGAGGATATCTACACCGGAAACGGAGTCAGCGAGCTTATAAACTTAAGCATGTCAGCGCTTCTTGACAACGGTGATGAGGTGCTGGTGCCGGCACCGGACTATCCGCTTTGGACAGCCTGCGTTACACTTGCGGGAGGAACGGCAGTGCACTATATCTGTGATGAGCAGTCAGAGTGGTATCCGGACATAGAGGATATCAAAAAGAAGATTACAGACAAGACAAAGGCAATCGTAATAATCAACCCTAATAACCCTACAGGAGCGCTCTATCCAAGGGAGGTGCTGCAGCAGATAGTTGATGTGGCAAGAGAACATGAGCTCATGATTTTTTCGGATGAGATATATGACAGGCTGGTGATGGATGACTATGAGCATGTGTCTATTGCGTCGCTTGCACCGGATCTCTTCTGTGTGACCTTCAGCGGTCTTTCTAAGTCACATATGATAGCAGGCTATCGTATCGGATGGATGGTTTTAAGCGGCAACAAGGCGCTCGGAAAGGACTATATTGAGGGTCTCAACATGCTCTCAAACATGCGTCTTTGCTCGAATGTTCCGGCGCAGTCGATAGTGCAGACGGCTTTAGGCGGATATCAGAGTGTAGGCGAGTATATTGTGCCGGGCGGACGAATCTATGAGCAGAGAGAGTACGTCTACAAGGCATTAAACGATATACCGGGAATTTCGGCAGTAAAGCCAAAGGCAGCATTTTACATATTCCCAAAGATTGATACTGCAAGGTTCAACATCACAAACGATGAACAGTTTGCACTCGATCTGCTTCGTGAGAAGAAGATACTCATCATCCACGGCGGCGGCTTCAACTGGGATAAGCCTGATCACTTCAGAGTGGTATATCTGCCTCGAACAGAGATATTAAAGGATGCCACAGGCAAGCTTGCAGACTTTTTGGCTTCATATAAGCAGAAATAATTATTGGCATAGATAATTATAAAACATATGATATAAAACATATAATATATAAGCTCCGGCACAGAAAATTTTTTGTTCTGACCGGAGTTTTTATATTATGCTGTAATATTTTTTAAAAGTAACCTACCTGTAACTTTACATAATGTATTATACACTTGTATCGCGGGGCGGCTGCACTTTAAAGGACGGACCGCACAGCACTCAAAAATGCATAGAGAAGAAAAGGAGAATTAAATGGAACTGCTTAGAGTAGAACACTTATCAAAAATATACGGAGCCGGAGAAAATCAGGTCAAGGCTTTGGACGATGTGTCATTGAGCGTGGAAAAGGGAGAGTTTGTGGCAATTGTCGGGGCGAGCGGCTCCGGAAAATCCACACTGCTTCATCTGCTCGGAGGTGTTGACAGGCCAACAAGCGGAAAGGTGTATATAAACGGCACTGATATTTTTGCAATGAATGATGATGAGCTTGCCATATTCAGAAGAAGACAGGTAGGCATCATTTATCAGTTTTATAATCTGATACCTATATTAAATGTGGAGGAAAACATGGCAATCCCGATGGAGCTTGATGGAAGAAAGGTGGAAAAAGCACAGATGGATGACATGCTTTTGCGCCTTGGACTTACAGAGAGACGTACTCATCTGCCAAATGAGCTCTCAGGTGGACAGCAGCAGCGCACATCTATAGGAAGAGCCCTGATTACGAGACCATCTATAGTGCTAGCGGATGAGCCGACCGGAAACCTGGATACCAAAGCCAGCAACGAGATTATGCATCTCTTAAAGACCTCAAACCGTGAGCTCAACCAGACAATCATTATGATTACACACAATATGGAGCTTGCAAAGGCGGCTGACCGCACAATAATGATAGAGGATGGTAAAATCAGATGAATTTGATGAAGACACTCACATTAAAAAACTTAAAGCTCAACAGGAAAAGAACTATTGTCACGATAGTCGGAATAATTCTTGCAACAGCGCTTTTGTCGGCGCTTGTCACACTTGTGTCAAGCTTTCAGTACAGTATGATTGAATACCAGAAGCAAAAGGGCGGCGACTTTCATGTGAAATTTTCGAATGTGAAAATGTCTGAGCTTTCGGAGTTTAAAAACAACAGAAATATTGAAAGCACATTTGAGACAATGGGAATGGGCTTTGCAAAGCTAGACGGCTGCAAGAATGAGGATAAGCCGTATGCATATGTCATGGCAACAGATGAGGCCGGCTTTGAGAGAGGCTGCTTTAACCTGATAGAGGGTCGCATGGCAAAAAATGAGGATGAGATAGTCATTCCAAGGCACTTAAAGACAAACGGACGAATCGACATAAAGGTGGGAGATGAGATAACACTTGATATCGGAAAGAGATATGATTCAAACACCGAAAGTGTCATATCGGAAAACAGCGCATATGAGCATGAGGCAGAGACACTTACCGATACTGTGACAAAGCAGTACAAGGTGGTAGGCATCATGGAAAGACCGGGCTATGGAATGGAGGACTATAGTGCCGCCGGATATACATTTGTCACATACTCTGATGAACTGGCAGCAATTGATAACGGCACAAAGAGTGAGGCAAGCGAAGCTGACACTACACTCACAGTGTACAGCAGATACACTCAAAAGGCTTTAAGAAACAAGGATGCTGTGACTGCTGATATAATTGGTGTGGATGAAAAGCTGTTTGCGAAAGCAAATGATTCATCTGTTGAAATGACTGCTGAGGAGAGTGACAGGTTTCATAAAGAGATGGAAAATGCAAAATATGATATGTACATGAATTACTACCTTATAAGCTATGAATGCATTTTCCCGATTGACGGCTCATTTAAAGCACTGTTTACAGTAGCCGCTGTTGTGGCTTTGATAATCATACTGACATCAGTGTACTGTATCAAAAACAGCTTCAACATATCAATCACTGAAAAAATCAGGCAGTATGGCATGCTTGCAAGCGTGGGTGCTACGAGGCGCCAGATAAAAAGCAGCGTTAAGACAGAGGCAGCAATGCTTGGAGTGGTTGGTATTCCTGTAGGTACCATGAGTGGTATTTTGGCATCGCTTATACTTGTCAAGGTGGTAAATGCGCTGTCAGCAGGCTGGCTTAACTTTGCTTTGAGCTTTCATACTTCCCTGCCTGCACTTATTCTTGCTGTGATAATGAGTATAGCAACCATTTATTTCTCAGCAACAGGCAGTGCAAGAAGGGCGGCAAAGGTCACACCGCTTGAAGCAATAAGAAACACAAAGGAGATTAAAATAAAGTCAGCAAAGCTTAAGACCCCGGCGATTATAGGCAGAATCTGGGGTATCGGAGGCGTTATCTCATATAAGAATATAAAGAGGAACAATAAAAAGTACAGAACCACAGTGACATCTATTGTCATCTGCTCAGTAACCTTTATTGTGATATCATACTTTATGTCTATGGCCTTTAGCAGGGTTGGGATGTCATATGCTTCAACAGATTACAATATCGGAATAAATATGTCATGTAAAAAGGACCTTGATATTGAAAAGCTCTCTAAGCTTTTGAGTGGCATTGAAGGAGCTGAGGATTATCTGGTTGGAGCAGGCTATGATTTCGATGTAGATAAGCCTGAGTACACAAAGGAATATGGAGAGTATTGCAGGCAGGTTTATGATGACAGTGAGGATGTCTCGCAAATGGTTTTAATCACGGTTTTGGATGACAAATCATATGATAAGTATGCGTCTGACGCAGGCATAAAAAATGCAGCTGCAGGAGCAATTCTTGTGAATAAAGGCACATTTGATGTGTATAATGAGAACAGCTCTAAATACGCCAAAAAAGAGATGGAGCTGTACAAATATAAAGCAGGAGATACAATCGAGTGTGGCTACAATGTGTATGATGATGCTTCTTCTGATGACAATGCAGCAGAAGGCGATACTGAAAGCAGCACAGATGATAATAATGCAGTGGAAGGTGATACTGAAAGCGGCACAGAGGATAACAGTGGATACGTTGACGAGGAAACAATAAATAACGGAGTCAGAAAGACTGTGGATGTAACTATTGCAGGTGTCACAGACAAGGTACCAATAGGTTATAAGGGCTACAGCAACACGCTTTTGTTTATGAACCAAAAAGGCTTTGAAAGCCTATGGGGTGACGGTAAGAACGGTAATGAGATTAAACCGGGACATGCGTCATATTCGGCATATGTGGTTGCAGAAAATGCAGATGAATATCAGGATACATTCGAAAAGGAGACGGAAGGAAATACTGAGTATTCGCAGATTAGTTTTTATGTCAGCAATCTGGATAAGGAGATGCGCGATGAAAAGTCTCTCTTTACACTGCTTGGAGTATTTGCATACGGACTTATTGTGGTTATTGCCTTAATAGGAATCACAAATATCATCAATACCTTAAGCACCGGAATGGAGCTTAGAAGCCGCGAGTTTGCAACACTAAGAAGCATTGGAATGACAGATAAGCAGTTTGTGGGAATGGTCAGGCTCGAGAGTGTGTTTATATCTGTGAAGGCGCTTGTAATAGGAGTACCGCTTGGTATTTTAATAAGCTATCTCTTATGTGTTATGATGAACAGGATGGATGATGCAATCATTTATGAGCTGCCGTATAAAGCAATTATATTGTGTATAGTGGTTGTAATAATGCTGATTTATGCTATCATGAAACTATCAATGACGAAGCTTAGACACAATAACATTATTGAGACAATCAAGAATGAAAATCTGTAGGAAATGCGGGAGCTGATATGAAAAAAATACTTCTCATAGAGGACAATAAAGGAATAACAGAGGGACTGTGTGATACCTTTACAGAACCTGAATATGAGCTTTTGACAGCAGGCAATTTAAAGGAGGCTGGGGCGCTTTTGAGTGAGCACCCCGGCCTTGTGCTGCTTGATGTGTCGCTTCCGGATGGGAACGGCTTTGATTTTTACAGCGAAAGGCTGGAAAAAGAAAAAACACCGGTGATTTTTCTTACCGCAAGGGATGAGGAAAATGATATAGTAAAGGGCCTTGAGCTTGGAGCGGAGGATTACATCACAAAGCCTTTTTCTGTAAGAGAGCTTGTGGCGAGGGTAAACCGCGTATTTTTACGTAGGAAAAGTGATGACAGTTCATCTGTCATACACGCAGGAAGCATAAGCTATGACATGGACAAAAAGGAAGCGAGAAGGGATGGACAGTTGATTGCTCTTTCAAGTCTTGAAAACCGCATACTTGATCTGCTTTTTACCAATCACGACAAGGCTGTGTCCAGAAATGCCGTGCTTGACTGCATCTGGGAGGCGACAGGCAACGATGTGTATGACCATACAGTGACTGTCTATATGAAGCGCATCAGGGCAAAGCTTGGTGAGGATGTGATAAAGACTGTGAAGGGAATCGGGTATCGTGTTGATTCAGATGAAGCTCTTTAAACAGTATCGGCCGACAGAGCCGGTTCCTGGGGGAAAGCATGAGAAAGAAGAAATATAATTTAGAGAACAGAAAACATTTTGTGTATTTTGCGATAATATATACATGTATATGTGTGACGGTTATGGCTTTTACCGTTTTTTTTCAGTACAGGGCGTATACAAAAAACTATAACGCCACAGTGGCTAAGCTATGTGCACTCATTCATGAAAAATATCCCGATGTATCAGATGGCAGTATAGCCGCGATTCTAAATGACAGCAGCTTAGGCAGCGATTATACTAATTTAAAAAGCGCAGAGACGCTCTTAAAAAAATACGGCATTGATATGGAAAAGGATTCTGCGGTTTTGTCAAATGAAAAAGCGCTTAAAGGAGCGCTTTGGCTAGACATATTTCTTGTTGTGCTTTTTGCAGGGGGCTTTTGCCTTTACATTGTGCTTATAAGATTTAGCTTTAAAAGACAGGTCAGACAGGCTGCGGATTATCTGCGCCGCATAAATCAGGGAGACTACAGACTTGTTATGGCAGATAGCACAGAGGGAGAGATTTCTATACTTAAGGGAGAGCTTTACAAGACAGCAATCTATTTGAGGGAGTCTGCGGAAAATGCAAAGGCAGACAAGCTTTTGCTAAAGGATGCGCTTTCTGACATATCGCATCAGCTTAAGACACCGCTCACATCACTTTCGATAAATCTGGAAAATCTGGAAGGAAATCCTGATATGGCATCTGAAAACAGAAGCAGGATAATGCGCAGGGCAAAGCGCGATGTGGACAATATATCGCATATGGTGCAGGCTATCTTAAAGCTTTCAAGGCTTGAAGCGGATGTTGTGGAGTTTGATGAGAAGGATACGCTGCTGTCTGAAATTGTGTCTGAGGCAGCTGATAATGTTATGGCACTTTGCGATTTGAGAGACATAAGGCTGTCCATAGATGAAGGCTCTGATAAGGATGCCTGTATACATGCTGATGCATACTGGCAGTGTGAGGCCATTACAAACATAGTAAAAAATGCAGTGGAGCACGCAGAGAGTGAGGTAAAGATAGGCTTTTACAGGTATGAGATGTATGCAGAGATAACAGTGCAAAACGATGGAGAAGCCATAAGTGATGAGGACAAAAAGCATATTTTTACGCGTTTTTACAGCGGCAGCGGACAGCCGGCAGACAGCATCGGCATAGGACTTTCGCTGGCGGAAGCAATTGTGCGTCATGACAATGGATATATCCTTGTGGAGGATTGTAAAAAAGATGTATTAAATGAAAAAAATGAATGCAGTGGCACACGCTTTGTGGTAAGATATTTGTGATAAGTTGAGAAAAATTATCAATAAATACACTAGGAAGCGATAAAATGACACTAAAAGAACTTGGCATAGGACAGAGTGCCAGAATACTTACAGTAGGCGGTGAGGGCGCACTGCGCCAGCATTTCCTGGATATGGGAGTAATCCCAAAGGCCGAAGTAACAGTTATCAAATTTGCACCGATGGGAGACCCGATGGAGCTTCAGGTGCACGGCTATGAGCTCACATTGAGGCTTGATGATGCGGCACAGATTGAGGTAGAATTAATTGACAGCCGTTCAAGAAAGCATGAGGGCCCTAAAAAGATAAGCAACACAGCCCATCCCGGACTTGGCGAGGAGGGTAAATACCATGTGAAGGGCAGTGGCAATCCCCTTCCGGATGGTGAGAAGCTCACGTACGCACTTGTGGGAAACCAAAACTGCGGCAAGACAACACTTTTCAACCAGCTTACAGGCTCAAACCAGCATGTCGGCAATTTCCCGGGAGTGACGGTGGACAGAAAGGATGGCTCTATTAAAGAACATCCGGATACATCAATCACAGATTTACCGGGCATTTACTCAATGAGCCCATATACTAATGAGGAGATTGTGTCGAGAAACTTTGTGCTCGATAACAAGCCAAAGGCCATAATAAATATCGTAGATGCGACAAATATCGAGAGAAACCTGTATCTGACCATGCAGCTTCTTGAGATGGATATACCGATGGTTATCGCTCTAAATATGATGGATGAGGTGACGGCAAACTCAGGCTCAATCGATGTAAATAAAATCGAGGGACTGTTAGGAGTGCCTGTTGTACCGATTTCAGCCGCGAAGAATCAAGGTGTTGATGAGCTGGTGCGCCATGCGATACACATTGCAAAGTATCAGGAGCGCCCGGGCAGACAGGATTTCTGTGATGAGAATGATTTTGGCGGTGCTGTGCACAGATGTATACACGCGGTCAGCCACCTGATTGAGGATCATGCAAAGCTCGCCGGAGTTCCGATTCGCTTTGCTGCTACCAAAATTATCGAGGGAGATGCACTTATATTAGAGCAGCTTCATCTTGATGAGAATGAGAAAGAGGCAATAGAGCATCTGATTGTCCAGATGGAGAAGGAGCGAGGCCTTGACAGAAGCGCTGCAATTGCGGATATGCGCTTTACATTTATTGAGAAAATATGCGAGAGCACCGTGGTAAAACCGAAGGAGAGCAGGGAGCGTATCAGAAGTGAGCGCATCGACCGTGTTCTTACAGGCAAATACACGGCAATACCGTGCTTTATAGTGATAATGCTTGCTGTATTTTATCTCACCTTCAACGTAATCGGAGCAGGCCTTCAGTGGCTTTTGGAGCAGGGCATAGGAGCACTGACTGCGCTTACGGATAAGGCACTCACAGCGGCAGGCGTGAATGAGGTGCTGCACGGACTGGTAATAGACGGCATCTTTCAGGGTGTCGGAAGCGTATTAAGCTTTTTGCCGATTATCGTGACACTGTTCTTTTTCTTATCCCTCATGGAGGACAGCGGATACATAGCGAGGGTTGCATTCTTCATGGACAAGCTCCTTCGTAAGATAGGACTTTCCGGACGAAGCATAGTACCAATGCTCATAGGCTTCGGCTGTACGGTGCCAGCTGTCATGGCGACACGTACACTGCCAAGTGAGAGAGACCGTAGAATGACTATACTCCTCACACCGTTTATGAGCTGTTCGGCAAAATTGCCAATTTATGCATTCTTTGTTAGTGCATTTTTCCCGAAGCATGGCGGACTTGTCATGGGAGGACTGTACTTCCTTGGAATAATTGTCGGAATACTTTTCGCATTTATCTACAGAAAGACTTTGTTCAGGGGTGACGCAGTGCCGTTTGTAATGGAACTGCCAAACTACAGGATGCCGGGCGCCAAGAATGTGTGCCAGCTCCTCTGGGAGAAGGCAAAGGACTTTTTGCAGAAGGCATTTACAGTAATACTTATTGCCACAATGCTGATATGGTTCTTACAGAGCTTTGACATACACTTTAACATGGTAACAGACTCAAAGGACAGCATGCTTGCCACTATTTCAAGTATTATCGTGCCTGTCTTTAAGCCTCTGGGCCTCGGAGACTGGCGTATATGCACATCACTTATCAGCGGACTCATGGCAAAGGAGAGTGTGGTATCAACACTTGAGATACTGTTTGGCGGAACGGTTACGACAGCACTCACAACACTTTCAGCCGCATCTCTTCTGGTGTTCTCGCTGCTCTACAGTCCTTGCGTGGCTGCTATAGCATCCATAAAGAGAGAGCTTGGTGCAAAGTGGGCAGTCAGTGTGGTGCTTTTGCAGTGTGCGATTGCATGGGTGGCAGCATTTATTGTAAGAGTAATTGGACTGCTTGTGATGTAAAAAAACTGACTACAAAAAATATAAAAGGAGATATGTGATGGAGATTAAATTGGAAAATGAATCACTTGAGCTCACGATAAACAGCTTCGGAGCAGAGCTTAAAAGCATCACCGGCAAGGAAACTGGTACACAGTATCTGTGGGATGCCGATGAGAAATACTGGAAGAGAAGCGCACCGGTGCTTTTCCCGTTTGTCGGCAGCTTAAAGGACAAGAAGTTTACCGTTGATGGGACAGATTATCCGATGGGACAGCACGGCTTTGCAAGGGATATGGAGTTTGAGCTTGTGTCACAGACAAAGGATGAGGCATGGTTTTCACTTAAATCAAATGATGAGACTCTTGCAAAATATCCGTTTGAGTTTGTGCTCGAAATCGGCTATAAGCTCTCTGGCAGTGAGATAAAAGTGACCTGGAGGGTGACTAATCCTGCGAAAAAGGATTTACTTTTCTCAATAGGTGGTCATCCGGCATTTATGTGTCCGGTCGCAGAGCAGGGAAAGCAGTCAGACTATTATCTGAAGCTTGACACAGACAAAGCAATCACCTACGGACTTATCTGTGACGGAGGACTTTTAGACAAGGATGACAATCTGCTTAAGGTGGATGAGGATGGATACTGTCAGATAGATGAGCATATGTTTGATAAGGATGCGCTCATAATAGAAAACAGACAGGCTTCAAAGGTGAGCCTGTGTACACCGGATAAGAAGCCATACCTTACGGTGTCATTTGATGCGCCTTTATTTGGTCTGTGGTCACCGGCAGGAATGGGAGCACCGTTTATCTGTATTGAGCCGTGGTACGGCCGATGCGACAGAGCAGGCTTTGTCGGAGAATTAAAGGACAGGGAGTATGGTAATTCGCTGGCACAGGGTGAGAAATTTGAGAAGTCATATACGATTGCAATTGAGATGTAGATTTTCTTGTTCTCAATGTGACTTAAGACTTAAATAGTTACAAACAAAAATATAAGATATAGTTAGAATCATGGGACTGCGATATATTGTAGTCCCATGATTTTTGTATTGACAAAATGCAAGATATGAAATATATTATACTTAACTAGTGACTAATAAACAGTAGAGTGTTAATCAGTAGAGAGGGTGTTATAATGCAAAAGCAAAATTCAAAAAAGAAATTTTTGGAGAAACTTTATATTAGCTTATCATTTTATTTTGGGGATGATGACTGTGATAGTTTAATTAAAGACTATGAAGAATGGTTCGAAAATGAAGAAATGGCTGAAAAAAGCGAGTACGAAATATGTTCCGGCTTAGGAAAACCGTTTGATATCGCGAGAAATTTATACAAAGATTCAAAAGAAGGAAAAGAGCATACGTTTCCATTGAAGAGTAGTGTTTTATTACAGACAATTGCCACGCTGGTTATATATTATGTGCTATGCGTCAGTTTGTTAAGATACTTTGATAAAAACGGCTGGAATTTTTATCCGGTTGCTCTGATAGCTAATGTTCTAGTATTTGTTTCAGGTTTGTTTATTCTTAAAAAATCAAAATTAACATGTGATATGCAATTTAAAAACCATCTGTTATTAATCGGATTATTCTTTTTTATTTTATTAACAGAGGTATTTCTGGTAATGAAAAATAATGAGGCTGGCTTAGGGAGTTATTATGTGGTATTAGTTACAACAGCTATAATTATTCTGAGTTGTATTATTATTTACATCATCTTAAAGAAATATATAATAAACAGGGAATTGGGTTTTATAACGATATTTCATATACTTGGTATTATTACCTGCTTAATGTATTTTATAAATCAGTTACATATGTTTTATATAGAAAGAATGCTTGGGCTTGAAAAAATAATAGCATATAGTAGTTTATTATATATTCAGATACTGATTTTTGGGACAATTTTATTGTTAAAATTAAAATTTGAAAGGAAATCATAAATGGATTCACAGCTAAAAAGAGGAATCTTAAATATATGTATTTTACAGCTTTTAAAACAAGAAGACAGATATGGATACGATATAATTAAAATATTGCAGAGACTTTTCCCGGATACAGATGAAAGCACTATTTATGCCATTCTAAGAAGACTGAATAAAGGAGGGTTGACGGAAGTATATTACAGTGAAAAATCATTGGGACCACAGAGAAAATATTATAAAATAGTAGAAAAGGGGGAATTATATTTAAAAGAAAACATAGCTTCCTGGAATGAGATAGTAAGGATTTTTCACGAACTTGAAATAATGTAATTGATGGAACATTTAAAATTACTTGTTCAGATGAAGGAACAATAAGCGATAATAATTAACTACACATGTATTTGAAAAGCAGGTGCATCGGCATATATAGCATAACGCTATATGTGCCTTGGTGCACCTGCCTTTTTCATGCCTGCCTGAAGCAACCATTTCTGATCAATTTTCTTAAGATCTTCACCGAATCTGACATGCAGCCGAACTGAGCCTTCGAGCTGCTCGATATGTTCAATGGTGCCCTTGCCGAACTTTGGATGATTGACATCGTCATTGATATTAAATTTTACAGTACTGTTTTTCTTTTTGCGGTATTCCTGCTCGCGTGAATATGTGTCGCGGATAGGAATACTCTTGTCAGTAATTTCCTTTTTGAGAACCTTATCATAATCGTGCTTAATAAGTCCTTCACCGGCTTTGTAGTAAGGAGTGGGAGCTGCTCCGATAAGTGAGCAGCAATATTTCCACGCACTTCCGTGGATGCCGGGCTGCCAGTTGTACTTGTCCGGTATATCCATATTATATTGCATATAGTGGGCATATTCGTGCTTATATAAATCCATCCTGTCATCCTTTGACAAGGGCTTTGTCACACAGTAGCCGATGAAAAGCAGCGAAAAATGAAATTCTTCTTCATCCTGCCCAAAGCCCGGAGTGTATGCACCGAGCCTGTCCGTATCAAAGCCAAATGTGATAGGAACCCTTGCACCGTTAAGCCCAAGCTGTCTGTCGAGCTTCTGGTAGAGAAAGCGGATTTCCGCGAGATGTATTTTTGTTTCGTTTTCGAGTAGTTGTCGTAAATTGTTGTCTATGTTCATAAGTATATTTCTCTAAAAAATCAGTTTGTTTTCAACACAGTAATGATATATTCCGTCATTCTCAACTGATTGGCACACAAAATCAGCCTTAGCCTTGACTTCGTCCTTTGCATTGCCCATGGCAACACCCATGCCTACGGCCTCAAGCATTTCAATATCGTTATGTCCGTCACCGAAAGCAATTGCTTCATCCTTTGAGAAGCCATAATGCCTAAGCACTGCAGCAACAGCATTGCCTTTGCCACTGTTAAGCGGAATAATATCAGCGGCCTTATCCCACCATGCAGTTATCTGTGAGTGGGGCGCGCCGGATAGAATCTGTGAGTGCTCATCTTTTTGGCAGGAGCACATAATCTGATATATATCAGTCCTGCTTATCTCGTCAAAATTGTCAGCGATTTTAAGCTTTTCGCTGCCGAAGGCAAAGTACTGCTCTAAATCAGGGTCGGTACCGTTTGTGACAATCATATGCTCGTTGCTGATTGCAATGGCGCGGTTCATATGCTTTAGATTGGAAATTATCTGATATTTGTCGTGCTCATTAATAGGATTTTTGAAGATGATATCATTGCCTTTGGTGACGAATGAGCCGTTAAAGGTGAGCAGGACATCAAAATCAATTCCATCAAAATGAGGCACACCTGTGTAGCATCTTCCGGTAGCCATACAAAGGATGATGCCATTTTGGTGGAGCTGCCTAAGTGCAGCAGCAGTGTTTGCGGATAATTCTTTATGTCCCAGCCGAAGCAGGGTGCCATCCACATCAAAGAATGCTATTTTAATCATAATTCACCTGCCTGTTTTAATGCTAGTTTAATGATATTTTCATTTATATAGAATCCGTTTGATTGAATTTTGGTTATTGCATTTTTTACAGAAGAAATAAAATGTTAAGTAAGTCTGCATTGCACAATGCAATTAATGGTGTTGAATTGACAATTACCCTACGCATTATTCATCTCCTCTATAAATTCTGCTTCATCATCAAAACTGAAGATAGATATATTATTATTGCTTAGATATTTGATGAAATCTTCCTCACGCATTCCGGCTATCTGTGCACAATATCCAATAGAAATATGGTTTTTTAAATAAAGCATTAGAGCAGTAGCTTTCTTGGCAAAAGCATTAGCTTCATCTTTGGTCATTTTGGTATCGTATAATACTTCATCTGGTATTTTTATTGCAATACTACACATATAAACACCTCTTTCTATTTATAATGAATCATTAATTATATCTCAGTTACATGATAACATAATAAGCGCAAGATTAAAAACATTTATTTAAATTTCTGCCACAACGTAAGGTACGTAAGCCGGGGTCTGTGTGGCACACGCACTTTAGCTATCGCTACGCTTAGCAACTAAGATTCTGTACGAAATTATGCTCATGAAGCGTAGAAACGCACCTGCATGGACGCAGGGGAGAGGAAGATTTACATATGTGTACGCAGGAGGACCTGGTTCATAAAGATTACCATTTCTTATAACTGTGTTCTTGATATTAAAGGACACAAGTGGCTTTTTTCAATATGTTGTTGTTAATTTATGGTGTTGGGCTTACAACATTATGCCAGAAGCCTCATAAAAATGGACTTATAGACATGTATTGATGGCTTAGTCGAGAATTAACTACTGTGGAGTGTACTAGAACTTGTGAGTAGCGTGTCATTTGTAACCGCCAAAGCGTACACAATGAAGCAGTAACTATAAACTGTGAGATTATAGCAAACCATCTAGCATATACATTTGTATAAGTTTCGACGGTTTCGTCGTGCATAGAAAACCTAAGAGCATAATTTCGTACAGAATCTTAGTCACGAAGCGTAGCGAGGGCGAAAGTGCGTGTCTCCCCAACAGTCCACGGCTTACGTACCGACCTGCGACCAATGCGCAAAAGTTGCGCACAGAAACGCGCACCTAATCCTTTTTTTGTGAAAAATGCTTGAAAACAAAAATTTAAAAATGTCGAAATTGCACATTGACATAATCATAATACTGTAATATACTAAGTTTAGAACAAACGGTTGCGCGAAAAAACGTACCTAAGAATTAAATTACAAGCAAATGGAGGAAACAACGGATGGACAAATTTATTGTTAACATCATTCACCGCCCTGAGATGGTGCCTGAGTACTCAGCAACAGTGACAGGACAGGGAAAAGAAGAGGATATTGGAGATAAGAAGCTTATCACAGAGTCACTCGACATCTTCAAGACACAGCAGAGACTTGCACATGAGGCGGGACTCAAAACTACAATCCAGATGACATATGCTTCGCTTTTTAATGATGAGGCAGTAGAGCTTGCAAAGCAGGATCACGAGAAATACGGTGATGAGATAGCACTTTCACTCCTTGGACTTCCATGTGAGGAGTTTAGAGAGAAGTATAAGACAAAGGATTTCTGTATCTGGATGTTCTCAATGGAGGACAAGAAAGCTATCGTAAATGATGTTTTCGAGAAATTCCATGACAGATTCGGTTTCTATCCTGAGTCAACAGGCTCATACTATATGGATGCAGACCTTACAAACTACATCAAAGAAAAATACCCAATGGTAAAATGTGCAGTTGCAACATGCTGGGAGGAGGGCCCTAAGGCATACCACACATGTAACAACTCATGGTACACACTCTTCGACGGAGGCCCATGGGCACCATGGATTCCATCAAAGCAGAACACACATGCGCCAGCAGCAAATAAGGAAGAGGATAGCGGAATCGTAGCAATTCCACATCTCTCACGTGACCTTATTGCATGCTATGACGGAAACGGCTCAAACTTCGGAACACATCCACAGAATGTGCTTCGTGGAATGATTTATGATACAAAGACATGGGAGTATCCATATCTTTACAACCTCATCGACCAGTACAGAGACCTTGCAAAATACAATAACGGATATTCATACAACATGATGTTCGTAGGACCTGGCTGGATGAACAAGATGGGACGCTGGGAGCAGCCATATGAGCTTCTCTTAAAGTCATACACAGATGGCTGTAATTACTATGGCAAGTTAAAGAAAGAGGGTAAGCTCATCGACATGACAATGTCAGAGTTCGCTGATTACTTCAGAGAGAAGAAGGGGGTCAACGCAGGTAACTACAATGAGCCTGAGTGTGCACCATGGAGAGATATCCTTTACGGCTCAGACAAGCAGCTCTTCTGGTACTGTGACCCATACATGAGAGCATGCGTAAACATGGATCAGGGTGGAGCAATCGTAGACCTTCGTCCATACGTTGCAAAGCTTGAGTGGCCTGTAGGAATCGGAACAAAGCATGTACAGGATGCATCTTATCCATTCCTTATTCAGGAGAAATATAGAGCAGGATACTTTACACACTATGCAGGAGCTGGAACAGTAAGAAGTGCCAAGCTTTCACACAACGGTGAGGAGGTTGACCTGTGTCTCTGTCCTACACACAGCCATTTTTCAGAGGAAGTTATTGATGGCAAGAAGACAAGAATCCTTACACTTGATCCTGTAGATATTGAGTTTTATGATGTTAAGCTTACTCTTCAGACAAAGGAATACTTTGAGGAGGGCTCATCAAACATCAAGATTGAGCGTAATATCCTTAGCATGAGTGATCCAAATGCAGAGGTTTATCTCGATGAGTACATCACAGCATGTTACGGAACAACAGAGTATCCAGAGGATATGACAGGCATCACACTTACATGTGAGGGAGAAAACCCACAGAGCATCAATTATGAGTACAAGTGTCGTGATGCAAAGGTTGACGGAGCAACTGCAGTAAGCGCAGTAATTCCTGCAATTCAGACAAAGGTTTCGCTCACACCATCTGCAAAGGCAGAGGGATACATTGAGGAAGGATATGCATTCTCTCCAATGTTCAAGCTTGGTTACAAGAAACAGATTAAAGACAAGGAGGTATTTGCAACATGGCTCAACTTGGAAAAGGCAAATTAAACTACAGATGTCCTATATGTTTTATGAGGGATCTCGATATTGATATGTTCTATAATAAGGAAACAGGTATTTATAGCTGCATCCGCTGTCAGTTCAGAGGTACAGAGGAAGAGGTACTTCAGGGCAACGAGGATGTCCGCAAGAAGTACAAGGCTATGTACAAGAGATTCGACAAGTTCGATTTTGATTAAAGTAGTGATTGGTGCGCTGCTGCTATAATAGCAGCAGCGTATTTGGCATTTCGCTGCAAAGGAGAGTATATATGGCGAAAAGAAAAAAAGACACGATGGAATTCAGATTCTATGAGCTGCCACAGGGAGAATCGGCACTTGTGCTGTGCGGAGAATCCTGGAAGAGAGTGTATGGTCATGAGGAATTTCACCTGCATTTCCATAATCTGCTTGAAATCGGCATCTGCCGCGAGGGAGATGGAAATATGTATCTGGATGAGGATATTTACCAGTATCATGACGGCGATATCACATTTATACCTGAGAATTTTCCACATGTTACAGTCAGCTATGGTGAGGTGGTGAATTTCTGGGAGTACATTTTTATTGACATACATTCTGTGATAGAAGAGATGTTCCCAAACAATGCGGCATTCCAGAATGAGGCAGTTACAACTATATCAAAAAAAGCGTTTATGACCAACGTGTATCAGAGCCCGGCTATGGCTGAGTATATAAATGCCATAATCAGGGAAACCAGTGAGCACAAGATTTATTGCCAAAGGACGATAAAGCTCCTTGTGCAGGGAATTGTAATAGAGCTGTTGCGCATGTATGATGAGCTTCCGGAGGAG
>OHXL01000084.1_pt1 | contig 28496 bp, 24 predicted proteins | sample 1579991 | NCBI WGS metagenome assembly OHXL01 (sample SAMEA3882541, study PRJEB24775) | human gut metagenome | biome: human-associated habitat; feature: intestine environment; material: feces | place: Netherlands | collected 2009/2010
CGGGCTCTCCCCGCCGCTCAAAGTAGTAAACGCCCGGCTGGGTGCCGGCGCGCAGCTCGCAGCGCAGCCGCCGGGGACGGTCGGCCTCAGTCTCCCGCTGCTTTGGCCGCAGGGCAATGGCCTTGCCGGTAAAGTAACGCATAAAATCCACCAGCGCCATGGTGCAGTTCACTGCGCCGTCGGTATCGGCGGTGGGGTCGTTCAGCAGCACAAAATCTGCCATCACGGCGTCATCGTGGCCAAAGCCGTGCAGCCCCATCCACAGCCGCACCGGGTCGCGCTGACCGCGCACCCGCCGCTCCACCTGCACCGCCACCGAGCAGCCGTCGTGGATCTGCTCCCGCAGGTCGGCAAGGTCCATCCATGCCTGCCAGCAGGGGTAGCCGCAGCAGCCCGCCGCAGCAGCCGCAAAGGCGGCATTGCCGGTGGAGCTGGTGGCTTTGTCCTCCATGGCGTAGGCAACTTCTTCGGGCAGGATATCCTCGCCGTAGCGGTTCATCAGGGCCGCCATGATCAGCGGCAGATCCATCTCCCGCCCAAAGCTGGGGTCGTGGGCGGAAAGGCAGTATTCCGGCAGATAGAGCCGCCGGTTCAGCGCATGGCCGTTGCGCTTTTCCCACGCAAGAGGACGCACCGCCGCCGCCAGCAGACGCACCGCCGGGGTAACTTTATCGTTGTTGGTGGAAAGGTTCACCTGCAATTGCACGCCGGTGCCGCCGCCCGGGGCGGCTACCGTGACGGTATCGCCCATCAAAAAGATCATGCCGTCCTCGCTCTGGCTGGACACGCTGCACCGGGGGTAATCCGGTGCCCACTTGCCAAAGCTCATCCAGCTTGTCCACGCCCCTGCTGCGTACACCCGGCAGCGCACCTCCACCATGGTGTCCCGGGGTGCGTGGGCGTTCCAGCTGACGTTCAGGTTGCAGAAGGCCGGCATGGCGAATTCCGGGGTGGTGTAGCTGCCGTACAAAAGGCTGCGCCCGGCCACGCTATCCAGCACCAGTGCGCCGTTTTCCAGCGCAAGGTTGTCCAGCTGCCCGCGGGAAAAGGTCTCTGTCCCCTGCAGCACAAGATTATTCCGTTGTTCCATGGGACATCGCTCCTTTCCGCAGTTTTATCGCTTATTCCTCCGGGGTGTCGTCGTCGGCGTAGTCCTCCTTGAGGGCTGCTTCCAGCTCGGCGTCCTTCATCTTGCGGATGTTCTCCTCGATGTGGAACACCCGGTCAATATCGCCGTACACGATCTGGCAGGACACCTCGGTAACGAACCAGAAACCGAAGATCAGCATCAGGAAAAGACCCAGCGGCATACACAAGATCACCACGCCCCAGAACAGCACCTGCACGATGGCGGCAGCCAGTGCGTGGGGCAGAAAGGCGATCATGCAGTTGATGCTGTTTTTCAAAGTCAGGCTCAAGGGCTGGTCCAGCAGCACCACCTGCGGCCACATATAGGCAAACAGCATCTGGAACAGCACCAGATTGAGCACCGTAGCCACCCACAGCGGAACGCCCACGTTGGTGCCGTGGTACAGCATATTGAAGCAGAAATAGACGAGGAAAATCTGCAGCGTGACCACCACGGTGTACAGCACACCGGGCACAAGGCTGGCCTTGAAGTTGCGCTTGAAGGCCTTGCGGTAGGTCACCCACCAGTAGCCCGCCTCATCGCGCAGCGCGCGCAGGACGGTATCGTACATTCCGGCCAGCGCCGGGCCCGCCAGCAGACCGCCCACGGCGGCGCTGCCCAGCATCACCGGCAGACTGTTCTGCAAAAAGCCGATATACACCAGGCAGATAACCGGTGCAAACCCGATGCAGGTCAGCAGGTTTGCAAGGAACATCCCGTTCATATCACGGCCTACAAGCTCAAAAAAGCGGCCGATGCCGGTCTTGCGGGGGGCATCCTTTTCGACCCCCTTACCGGCCTTGAAATCGTTGGCAGAAGGAAAAAGACCCATAGTAACTGCGGTACCTTTCTTACGTTTTTAACCGGCACCGCAGGCGTTTTGTCTGGAAAGTGCCATTGTGCTAACTTTACAGATATAAATATACCTGTATTTTGTCAACTTTGCAAGATACAACCGGGGCTAATTGTAAAAAAATATTTATCTCTCCCTTTTTTACGCAAAATGTGCTACAATGACAATGGCATTTTTTGCAGTAGGAGGAAACTATTATGAGCATTCTTCGCACCATTGCGATGTTTATTTATCTGTTCGGGTACATGATCCTGCATTACGGCATCCTGCGCCGCGCCGAGCGCGCCGCAGCCGCCGGAGATACCGCCACCGTGGGGCAGATCGTGAACCAGCATATCCCCCGCTGGAGCCGGGGCATCCTGAAGGTGACCGGTGTGTCCCTGTCGGTGGACGGGCTGGAGAACATCCCCAAAGACCGCCCCTGCGTGTTCGTGGCGAACCACCGCAGCTACTACGACATTCCTTTGCTGCTGGCAGGGCTGGAAAAGCCCCACGGCATCCTTGCCAAGGAGGAGCTGGAAAAGATTCCCCTGCTCAACCGCTGGATGAAGCTGCTGGGCTGCGTGTTCGTGCAGCGTGATGATGTGCGCGCCTCGGTGCGGGCGCTGAACGATGCCACCGCCATCGTGGAGGGCGGCCGCAGTTTTGTCATCTTCCCCGAGGGTACCCGCTACAAGGGCGAAGAGGGCGGCGCGGGCGAGTTCAAGGCCGGTGCTTTCCGCATTGCGGTCAAGACCGGTGCCCCGGTGGTGCCGGTGGCTGTGACCGGTGCCCGCGCCCTGTTTGAGACAAACGGCAACCGCTGCCGCCCGGGCAGTGTGCGCATCAAGATCATGTCGCCCATCCAGACCGCCGGCATGAGCAAGGCCGAGCAGAAACAGCTGCCCGACGCCGTGCGCCAGAGCATTCTGGCTGCCCTGAAGTAACAGCCTTTCCCGCTCGTTTCATCACACAGGAGAACTATTTTATGGCAAGCTATCGTTACGAACGCGACATTGATCCCAAGGACCTCAAGCCCCGCAAACAGCGGCAGTACAGCCGCAGGGAGCGCTGGGCAAACTGGTGGGACTACAACCTGAAATGGGTGCTCCTCTTCGGCATTGCGGGTGCGTTCGTGGCGTACTGCTTTATCGGGCAGTACTTCCTGACCACCCACCCGGATTATAACGTGGCGGTGGTCAGCCCCTACTACCTGCCCGAAGCCACCGTCACCGCCCTGCAAGAGCAGCTTGCCGCCTACGGCGAGGACTGCAACGGCGACGGCAAGGTGGTGGTAAAACTGAACCAGTACACCATGGCCTTCAACAGTGAGGACTCGGACGCCTATCTGGATATGGCAGGCACCACCAAGCTTTCCACCGATATCCAAAGCTCCCTCAGCTCCATCTTTATCCTCTACGACCCCGCAGGCTTCCAGCAGACCACCGGCACGTTGCGATATCTGGACGGTCATCTGCCCAAGTCCGACGCCGACAGCGACTGGTGGAATATGGTCTACCGCTGGACGGACTGCCCGGTGCTGACCGGGATGGAGCTTGGCAGCTACACCTCGGACGCAGTGCAGAGCGCCAGCGGCGACAGCCAGCAGCTGCTGGCAGATTACTATATCGGCATCCGGGGCGCATGGCTGAAGGAATCGGCTTCTCTGCTGGAAAACAGCGAGCCCCTTTGGGCAAACCTGACCGCCGGGGCAGTCTCCACCGCCGGGGAGGGGCACTAAAGATGCGCTTCCGCATCAAAGCCGGCGGTCCTGCCGCCCGGTTCACCTTTGACCGCACCCCAAAGCCCCAGCCGCCTGCGCCGCCTGTCCTCCGCGCCGCAGACCTTGACAACCCCTACGGGCGCTACTACGGCAAAGCCCGCAGCTGGGAGGATATTTTGAAAAATAAAAACAGCGATTGAGAGGCTCTCTGGTCGTCGCCGCAGGCGATGACCAGAGAGCCTCTGTTTTCTATTTTTGTCTTTTTACCCATGGCTGATTTGAAATTTTCTCCACCCTCAAATGGAGGGCGGTTTGTTGTTTCTCTGTCCCGGTTATGGTATACTTACTAGGTATCCCCGCAAAAACCGACCAAAAAGGATGTGACCCCCATGGACGCACTGGAACAAGCCCGTGCCGAGATCGACACGGTAGATGCGCAGCTGGCTGCGCTGTTCGAGCGCCGGATGGCTGCCGTTTTGCAGGTGGCCGAATATAAGCGGGCGCACGGCCTGCCCATCTACGATGCCGCCCGGGAGGCCGCCGTGCTGGAAAAGGCCGCAGCCCGCATTCAGCAGCTTGCGTTGCGCCCTTACTATAAAGACCATGTCCAGCACATGATGGACATCGCCAAGCAGTACGAGGCTGCCGTGCTGGGGCGCAACCGCGCCGCCTATCAGGGGGTGGAGGGAGCGTTTGCCCACATCGCCCTCAAGGCGCTGTTCCCCCACGCCGAGGCCGTGAGCTATTCCACATGGGACGAGGTATTCGAGGCCGTGGCCTCCGGCGAAGCTGCCCACGGCGTAGTGCCCTTTGAAAACAGCCACGCCGGGGATGTTTCTGCCGTGCTGGACCTGTGCTACAACCACCCGGACCTCTGGGTGGTGGATGTCTACGACCTGCCCATCTCCCAGAACCTGCTGGTGCTGCCGGGCACCCAGCTTTCCCAGCTGCGCACCGTGTACAGCCACCAGCAGGCCATCGCCCAGAGTGAGACCTTTTTAAAGCAGTTCCGTCTGCCCGCCACCGCCATGGCAAACACCGCCATGGCCGCAAAGTTCGTGGCTGAAAGCAAAGACCCGACAAAGGCCGCCATTGCCAGCACCGAGACTGCCGCCCTGTACGGGCTGGAAATTCTGGTGCCTAACATCAATACCGACGGCGACAACACCACCCGGTTCATCGTGCTCAGCCGCGAAAAGCCCACGGCGGGCAACCGGTTCTCGCTGCTGTTCACGGTGGATAACAAGCCCGGCAAGCTGGCGGAGGTCATTCAGGTCATCGGTGCCAGCGGCTTCAATATGGAGTCCATCAAGAGCCGCCCCATGCCGCACGTCCCCTTTGAATATTATTTTTATGTAGAGCTGGTGGGCGATGCCGCCGCCGGCGAGACCGCCGCGCTGCTGCGCGAGCTTGACCGCACCTGCCGGACGGTGCGGCTGTTAGGAGTGTATACAAAATGAGTGATTTTATCGGAACCAAGCTGACCATGAATCTGGGTGAGCGCAGCTACGACATCATCGTCAAGCGCGGCTCGCTGGAAAACCTGTATCAGTTCGCCCGGCTGGACCGCCGGGTGGCGGTGGTCACCGACAGCGGTGTGCCTGCACAGTACGCCCAGATGGTAGCCGACCAGTGCAAGGATGCCACCATCATCACGGTGCCGCAGGGCGAAGCCAGCAAGAGCTTTAAAATTTTGGAGACCGTGCTGCAGCAGATGCTGGACTTCGGCATGGGCCGGGGCGACCTTGTGGTGGCCGTAGGCGGCGGCGTAGTGGGCGACCTTGCCGGGTTTGCCGCTTCCATCTATATGCGCGGCATCGACTTTATCAACTGCCCCACCACCACCCTTTCCATGATCGATTCCTCCATCGGCGGCAAGACCGCCGTGGATCTGGGCGACACCAAAAACATCGTGGGTGCCTTCTGGCAGCCAAAGCTGGTCATCGTGGACCCGGACACCCTGTCCACCCTGCCCCGCCGCCACTTCATCAACGGTCTGGCCGAGGCGGTCAAGGCAGGGCTTCTGGCCGACCCGGAGCTGTTCTCCATCTTTGAAAAAGAGGACGTGGACGACCGCATCGGCGACATCATCTGCCGCAGCCTGCGCTTTAAAAAGAGCATCGTGGAGCAGGACGAGACCGAGCAGGGGATGCGCAAGGCGCTGAACTTCGGCCATACCATCGGCCACGGCATCGAGGCTGTGAAGGGCATCAAGGGACGCCGCACCACCGGCCTGTTCCACGGCGAGTGCGTGGCGCTGGGCATGCTGCCCATGATCGAATCCAAGGCGCTGCAAAAGCGGGTGCGCAATGTGTACCGCCGTCTGGGTCTGCCCACCCGCACCGCCTACGATAAGGAAAAGGTGCTGGCCGAGATGCTGCACGACAAAAAAGCACAGGACGGACAGATCACCATCATCAAGGTGCCCGGCCTTGGCTGCTGGCGCGCCGAGACCATCCCTGTGGAGGGGCTGCGCCCGCTGCTGGGCATGGAGGACTGACCCATGAAAAATACCTTTGGCAGCGACCTTTCGCTGACCATCTTCGGCGAGAGCCACGGCCGCGCCGTGGGTGCGGTGCTGGACGGCATGGCCGCCGGTGTGCCGGTGGACGAGAGCTTCCTCGCCGCCTGTATGGATAAGCGCCGCGCCCGGGGCGACGGCCTTTCCACCCCCCGTGTGGAGGGGGATGCGGTGCAGTTCTTGTCCGGCGTGGTCAACGGCCGCACCACCGGCACTGCCATCGCCCTGATGATCGAAAACCAGAACACCCGCAGCGGCGACTACGCCAAAACCGCCGACCTGCTGCGCCCCGGCCACGCGGACTTTACCGCCTACGCCAAGTACCACGGCTTTCAGGACGCCCGGGGCGGCGGGCACTTTTCCGGCCGGGTGACCGCTGCTTTGGTGGCGGGCGGCAGCATCGTGCTTGCCGCATTGCAGCGGGCGGGCATTGATATCACCACCCACATCGCCCGGTGCGCAGGGCTTGCAGATACACCCTTTGCCCTAGACGACCCCGCCGCCCTTGCGGCACAGGTGGAGACGCTTGCCAGTAAGACCGAGGGCTTTGCGGTGCTGGATGCCGCCGTGGAAGAACCCATGAAGGCCGCCATCCGCGCCGCCGGTGCCGAGGGCGACAGTGTGGGCGGCGTGCTGGAAACTGCCATTCTCGGCCTGCCCGCCGGCATCGGCGAGCCCTACTTTGACAGCGTGGAGAGCGAGATCGCCCACCTTGCCTTTTCCATCCCGGCGGTCAAGGGCATCGAGTTCGGCACCGGCTTCGGCTTTGCCGGGCTGCGCGGCTCGGAAGCGAACGACGCCTTCCGCATGACGGCAGAGGGTGCGGTGGTCACCGCCACCAACCACAACGCGGGCATCAACGGCGGCATCGCCAACGGTATGCCGGTGGTGTTCCGCACCGCCGTCAAGCCCACCCCCAGCATCTATAAGCAGCAGGACACGGTGGACTACATCGCAAAAAAGGACGCACAACTGTCCATTCAGGGACGGCACGACCCCTGCATCGTGCCCCGGGCTGCCATTGTGCAGACCTGCGCTGCCGCCATCGCGGTGGGCGATCTGCTCACCGCCCGGTACGGTGCCCGGTGGATGACCGACCCCACCGGCTACCGGAAGGAGGACTGAGATGGAATACGGACTGATCGGCGGCAAGCTGGGACACTCCTACTCCAAGACCATCCATGAACTGCTCTGCGGGTACAGCTACGAGCTGTGCCCCCTGCCCACCGAGGCAGACGCCCGCGCCTTTTTGCAGCGGCGGCAGTTCAAGGCCATCAACGTGACCATCCCCTACAAAAAGCTGGTGATGGAGTACTGCTCCTTCATCGACCCCCGCGCCCGCGCCATCGGCGCGGTGAACACGGTGGTGAATAAAAACGGCCTGCTCTACGGCTACAACACCGATTATCTGGGCTTTGCCCACCTGTGCGAAGCCCACGGCGTGGAACTTGCGGGCAAGACCGTGCTCATCTTGGGCACCGGCGGCACCCACAACACCACCCGCGCGGTGGCGCTGGACAAGGGCGCAGCCAAGGTGCTGACAGTCAGCCGTACCCCCGACCCGGAAAAGGGCGAGCTGAGCTATGCTGAGGCCGTTTCCAGCGGGGCGCAGATCGCGGCGCATAGGTGGTGTTCAACACCACCCCCGCCGGGATGTACCCCAATGTGGGTGTGTGCAGCCTGGACGTGGCCGCCATGCCCGGGCTGGAAGCCGTGGTGGACGTGGTCTATAACCCCAACAAGACGGAACTCATTCTCCGCGCCGAGGAAGCCGGTGTGCCGGTAGCCGTAGGCGGGCTGGAGATGCTGGTGGCACAGGCGGTGTACGCCGCCGAATATTTCCTTGACTGCAAATTCGGGGACGCCCCGGGCGAGGTGCGGCGCATTACCGCTGCGCTGCGCCGCGAGACGCTGAACATCGCCCTTGTGGGAATGCCCTCTTGCGGCAAATCCACCCTTGGCCGCCTGCTGGCAAAGCAGCTGGGCAGACCCCTTGTGGATCTGGACGAGGAGATCGTCAAGGCAGACGGGCGCAGCATCCCGGATATCTTTGCCGCCGAGGGCGAAGCGGGCTTCCGCGCAAAGGAAACCGCGCAGATCGCCCGTTTCGGCAAGGAAAAAGGGCTTGTGCTCTCCTGCGGCGGCGGCGCGGTGAAGCGGGCAGAGAATGTCCGCGCCCTGCGCCAGAACGGCGTGGTGCTGTTCATCGACCGGCCGGTGGAAGCGCTGGCTGTGGGCGGCAACCGTCCGCTTTCTTCCAGCGCCGAGGCGCTGCGCACCATGGAAGCCCAGCGCCGCCCGCTGTACCTTGCCGCCGCAGATGCGGTGATTTCTAACACCGGCACGCTGGCCGAGGCGCTGGCAGCTGCACAGGAGGCACTGGATGAAATTTTTGATTCTTAACGGGCCAAACATCAATCTGGCGCGCTGGTCTGAGCCCGGCGTGCCGGGCGAAGTGGACTACACCGGCCTGATGGACTATGTGCAGGCGGGCTGCGACCAGCTTGGCATTGAAACGGATATCTGTCAGTCCAACCACGAGGGCGATTTGATCGACGAGATCCAGTCTGCCCCCGGGCGGGTGGACGGCATCGTGCTGAACCCCGGCGGCTACGCCCATTACAGTGTAGCCATTCTGGACGCGCTACGGCTGTGCAGCGTGCCCGCCGTAGAGGTGATGCTGGACGCCCCGGACGAGCGCGAGCCCTTCCGCAAAACGGACGTGGTGTCCTTTGGCTGTCAGGGACATTTTATCGGGGAAGGCCCGCAGGGCTACCTGCACGCCTGCATCTGGCTGGCGCAGCTGCTGCGCACCGACGGCTCCAGTAAGGCGCATATCGTGATGTAAAACAAACAGGAAAGGAACGACCTCCCATGATCATCTCCACCAAAAAAGGCACTCCCAAAGAGGAGCTGGAAAAGATCGTTGACAAATTCGAAAAGCAGGGTCTGGACGTGACCCTGATCACCGGCAAGGATTACAACGTGTTCGGTCTGGTGGGCGACACCACCAAGATCGACGAGCGGGACGTGCTGGCAAACCCGTGGATCGACAACGTTACCCGCGTGTCTGCGCCCTATAAGCGCGCAAACCGTCTGTTCCACCCCGCAGACTCGGTCATCGACTGCGGCGGCGTGAAGATCGGCAGCAAAGAAAAGATCGCCGTCATGGCGGGCCCGTGCAGCATCGAAAACGCCGAGCAGGCTCTGCGCATCGCGCAGGGGGTCAAGGCAGGCGGCGCAGCGCTGTTCCGCGGCGGTGCCTACAAGCCCCGCACCTCTCCCTACGCCTTTCAGGGTCTGGAGACCGAGGGCATCTTGGACATGGTAAAGGCACGCGAAGCCACCGGCCTGCCCATCGTCTCCGAGCTGATGAGCGAGGACCGCATCCCGGAGTTTGAGGAGTATGTGGACGTGGTGCAGATCGGCGCACGCAATATGCAGAACTTCCAGCTGCTCAAAGCCGTGGGCAAAATGCACAAGCCCGTGCTGCTCAAACGCGGTCTGTGCAACACCATCGAGGAGTGGATCATGAGCGCCGAGTACATCATGGCCGGCGGCAACGAGCAGGTCATCTTCTGCGAGCGCGGCATCCGCACCTTTGAAAAATACACCCGCAACACGCTGGATCTCTCCGCCGTGCCCCTCATCCACGAAAAGACCCATCTGCCCATCGTGGTAGACCCCAGCCACGCCACCGGCAAGGCCAATCTGGTGGAGCCTATGATGATCGCCGCGGTAGCCGCCGGTGCGGACGGTCTGGAGGTAGAGGTGCACTACGACCCCCAGCACGCATGGAGCGACGGCGCACAGTGCCTGACCCCGGACGCCTTTGCACAGGCCATGGCAAAGTGCCGTCAGGTGGCTTGGGCTATCGGCCGGGATATGTAAAAAACGCCTTCCTGTTCAGGGAAAGCGCCAGCTACCAGCGCCCTCATCCGTCTGCTCCCTGCGTTCGCAGCCACCTTCCCCCGACCGGGGGAAGGCTTTGGTGCAGTACCGATGCAAGGGCGAGAAAAAAGGATAACACCGCTATGCTAGTAACCATCAGACCTGCCCCCGGCGGCATCGGGGGCGTGATCGCCGCGCCGCCCAGCAAAAGCATGGCGCACCGCGCCGTGCTGTGCGCCGCGCTGGCCGTGGGACGCTCTCACATCACCCATCTGGAATTCAGCAAGGACATCTCTGCCACCCTGTCCGCTGCCGCGCAGCTGTGCGCCGCCGTGGACACCGGCGCGGACAATGCCATTGTGCAGGGGCTCGGGCATTTTCTGCCCCTGACCGCCCCGGTGGACTGCTGCGAAAGCGGCAGCACCCTGCGGTTTTTGATCCCCATTGCCAGCCTGACCGGCCAGCCGGTCACCTTTACCGGACGCGGACGGCTGATGGAACGCCCGCAATCCGTATACGAAACGTTATATCGTGAGCAGAATCTACGGTTTGAGCAGTCCTCCGCCGGGCTGACCGTGGAGGGCGCGCTGACCCCCGGGGACTACCGGCTGGCGGGCAACGTGTCCAGCCAGTTCATCAGCGGGCTGCTGTTCGCGCTGCCGCTGCTGCCCGGGGACAGCCAGCTGCACCTTATTCCCCCGGTGGAGAGCCGCAGCTACATCGACATGACCCGCGCCGTGCAGGCCGCCTTTGGGGTGCACAGCCGCTGGCTGGACGCAACCACCCTGCTGCTGCCGGGCGGGCAGCAGTACCACCCCTGCGACTACAACGTGGAGGGCGATTACAGTCAGGCTGCTTTCCCGGCGGTGCTGGGTGCGGTGTGCGGCGGGGTGACCATCACCGGCCTTGCACCGGACACCCTGCAGGGCGATGCCGCTATTCTGGACATTCTGCGCCGGTGCGGCGCGGTGTTCACCCGCAAAGGCGACAGCGTCACCTTTGCAAAAGCTCCCCTGCATGGGGTGGATATCGACCTTGCAGACTGCCCCGACCTTGGTCCCGTGTTGATGGTGCTGGGACTGCTGTGCAAGGGCACCACCGTCATCCGCAACGCGGAGCGGCTGCGGCTGAAGGAGAGCGACCGCATCGCGGCCATGGAGGCCGAGCTGCGCGCCTGCGGCGGCGTGTTGGAAAGCGACGGCGGCACCATCACGGTGCACGGCTGTGCTGAACGTCTGCACGCCCCCGCCGCGCCCCTGCACGGCCACAACGACCACCGGGTGGTCATGAGCCTTGCGGTGCTGGCTGCTGCCGCCGCACTGCCCCTGACCGTGGACGATGCCGAAGCCATCCAGAAGAGCTGGCCCGGCTTTTTTGCAGATGCAGCGCCGCTTGGCGTGGAGGTAGAAGATGCTTGATAAAACAAAACGTTATCTCGTAGTGGGTCTGGGTCTACTGGGCGGCAAGTACGCGCTGGAGCTGACCCGCGCAGGCTTCCATGTGGACGGCATCAACCGCAGCGAGGGACATTTGCAGTACGCGCTGGAGCACGGCTATATCGCCAGCGGTAAGACCCACGATTTTGAGGATCTTGTCCGGCAGGCCGACCATATCATCTTTGGCCTGTACCCCACCGCGCTGCTGGACTGGTTTGGCACCTACGGCCATCTGCTCAAGCCCGGGTGCATCTTTACGGATGTTTCCGGCGTCAAGACCGGCCTTGTGGAGCCGGTGCAGGCACTGTGCCCGACAGGGGTGGAGTTCATTGCCAGCCACCCCATGGCAGGCCGCGAGACTTCCAGCGTGGAACACGCCGCCGAGGTGAATTTTGCCCCGGCAAACTTCATCATCACCCCCACCGAAAAGAACACCCCGGCGGGCATCCAGTGGGCAAGGGAGCTTGCCGAGGTGCTGGGCTTCAAGCATATCTGCACCCTGACCGTGCAGGAGCACGACCGGATGATCGGCTATGTCAGCCAGCTGTGCCACGCCATTGCCGTAAGCCTGATGTGCGCCAACGACAACTCCTCGCTGTGCGAGTACACCGGCGACTCCTTCCGCGACCTGACCCGCATTGCACGCATCAACGACAAAATGTGGGCAGAGCTATTTTTGTGGAACAAGCAGAACCTGATCAGCGAGATCGACCAGTTCGATTCCGCTTTGCAGGAGATGCGCGCCGCCCTTGTGGCAGACGACCGGGACAAGCTGGAACAGATGTTCCGCCTTTCCACCCAGCGCCGCGCCGCCTTTGACAAAAAGCTGCCGGAATAAACCGTGACGGAGGTATTGCCCCATGCCCAAGCAGGAAGGACAGAAATCCAAGCTGGTAACGCTGCTGCGCATCCTTGAGCAGCGCACCGACGAGACCCACCGCCTGAACGTGCCCCAGCTGGTGCAGCTGCTGGAAAATCAGGGCATTCTGGCCGAGCGCAAGAGCATTTACAGCGACATTGACACCCTGCGCAGTCTGGGCTACGACATCCAGCTGCAACGGGGGCGCGGCGGCGGGTACTGGATGGCCAGCCGTGCATTCGAACTTTCGGAGCTGAAGCTGCTGGTGGATGCGGTACAGTCCAGCAGTGTCATCTCGGCGCGCACCAGCAAGCGCATCATCCACAAGCTGGAAGCCCTCTGCTCCGACTACGAGGGCACCCAGTTGCAGCGTCAGGTGTATGTGGACGGACGCCCCAAAACCGACAGCCAGACCCTTTTGTACAGCATCGACGCGCTGCACACTGCCATCAACCGGGGATGTCTGGTGCAGTTCCGCTACAAGGGCAGCAGCGCCGTGCGCACCGTAAGCCCGTGGCAGCTGGCATGGGAAAACGGCTGCTATTACCTGATCGCCTATCAGGACGAAAAAGCACCCCCGGTACGCCACTACCGGGTAGACCGGATGGCCGGGGTGCTGGTGCTGGACGAGCCGCGCCGGGGCAAGGAGTTCTTCCGCACCTTCGACCTGCCCGCCTATCTGCGCAAGCACTTCAATATGTTCGGCGGCACCGAGTACCGGGTCACTCTGCGGTGTGCTGCCGACCTTGAGCCGGTCATGCGGGAACGCTTTGGCCGGGAGCCGGTGTTCTGCCCGGAGGAGGATGGCTACTTCCACTTTGACGTGCCCATCTGTGTCAGCCAGCAGTTTTTCGGCTGGGTGTGCGGCTTTGGCGGCAAGGTAGAGGTCACCGCCCCCGCCGCCGTCCGCGTCCAGCTGCACGAGATGGTGCAGAGCCTTGCGGAGCAGCATAGGTAAAAGGGACGGTTCACCATGAACCGCCCCTTTTTGTAATTAGGCGACAAGCCATCTATCAGCACAGGCTGAAATCCTTTTGCGCCAATCTATTTCATCAATTGAATTTTCTATTTCATCTATAGCTGTTTGCAAAAAATTTTGGACTTCCTGTGCATGAGGAACACCCTCATTTGTGTACGAGTTCTCAATCAACCGCATAAACGAATCCAGCTCCAACGGAACAATTTTAGGCTTTCCACCATATGCAGTGATATTTTTGATTTGATTCAGCCCAAAGAAATGCGCCCATGTTGCACGGTTGATTGATGGCGCTATAAAAAGGCAATAGGTCGTTTTGCCCTTTGCTTTCTGCAACTGTGCATAGTGTCGAGTTACAGGTTCTCCTTCAGACTCATATTGTCGTTGTCCCCGTTGCAGTGTGACTTCAACTGACAGAGCAAAAGTTCCATAATCGCACTCAATATCAGGCATATTGCCTTGCGCTGTTGATATCGGACGGCCTAGATCATCAATTTTAAAGTTTCCCTTAATACTCCCCCCATCTAACATCGTCATCGCTCTCCATGTATTCCACTCGAGGAACAACGGTGCATCATATATTTCATCGGACAAAATCTCATTATATGTATCGATAACTTCTTGATATAGTGCATAAGATTTTAGTTCTTCTGTTTGTTTCTGAACAATTGCCGTTCTCTTCGCTTGAACGGATCTATCCCGCAAATCTTTTAATTCATTGATTGTTTTTCCCGAAAGTTCTCGTTTTGTATATGAAAAATGACGCATTAGCATATTTTCCAAATTATCACGATCGTCTACGTACAAGCGAGGCTGTTCAGCGTCAAACAAATAGTCCTTAAATGCCGTTATATCATCTATGTAAGCAGGCTCTCTTGGGACTGTTTCCAGCACAAAATCAATTTCTGGAATCTTATCTGGAGCAATCCGAATAGACCGCCCATCAGACATAAACATTTCAGTAAAACGAAAATACCGAAAGCACGCATCAGCGTAGTCCCTCATATTGCTTTTTTCTTTTCTTATGAATGATTTCACATCACTTGTCGTAGTCTCTCTGGTTTCTATATTCCCCGTTTCAATCTCTTTCGTATAAATTTTGAAGATTTCTTGGTTTGCAACCTCATCAACAAATTTTTTATACTGCCCCTTACGTTTTTCTTTTTCCCCTCGAAAGGACAGGATCTGATTTTTCACGATTTCATATTTTCGATAGTCAGTCAATTGCAAGGCAAATATTCTAAACTCATCTGGAGTTAGATATTCTAAATCACGAATCAATCGAATGATTTCCAAGTACGGCCGTACCCAAAAAGTCCCTTTGATTTTTCTTCCTTCTTTATGATATGGCGAAGGAAGTTGAAATTTCAAAAGTTGCCGAAAAAAGATTTCATGTGGTCTACTACCGTATATAAATTCCTTACCTGCATCTGTTAATTGAATCGTTGGAGAAAGATTTACAAAACCCAACCCTTGTGGGGAACGCGTGATCCGGTCACGCGCACTAAATGCAGAATACTTTTTTGATGTGTTTCCTTCAAATGTAGTTGCATCTGCAAGCGTACGAGCAAATTTTTCCTGAACCTGCTCATTTCCACTCCACGATTGTCCTGAAAATCCATCCACCAACAAAGTGATTTCCGGAATCAGTTTTTTCGGCGACCTCGGCGAAGTTGTAAAAAACAGCGTTTTACTACTTTTAATTACTCCCATCTTGTACTCCTAATAATTTTTTACAACAATGTGCATCTTATCATTATTGAAGCGATTCCTTATATTTACCGCGTAGTTTTTATAATATTCATCAAAGATATATTTTCCATAGAGTTCTTCTGTAAGAGGAGTTTTGCCGATCACCATCAATGCCTTGCAAGGCAAATTACGAAAATCAGCCGCTAATCTTCGGTGTTCAACTTCGTCAAAGCCATTCATCATATCGATATTGCCATAATCATTGAACACGCAGTCATACGGTGGATCCAAAAAGATAAAGTCATCTTCCCGCGCCATTGCAAATATATGACTATAGTCCGAATTATACAGTTCTGCGCCTTGTAGCAATTCGCTGTGTTGTTGTGTGACCAACTGGGTATTTAGGTTCGGATAACGACCAAACGGCACATTATATTCCCCGTTATTGTTATATCTAATCATTCCCGAATAAGCAGTTTTATTTATAAAAAAATACAAAACACCGTCGAGTTAGCTACCATCCGGGTGATTGAAAAGCTCCCGAATATGATAGTACAATTCTTCATTACCGTTCGGCACCCGTTCATCAGGAGTTTTGATTTTAAGCTGCTTGTACTTTGCTTGATTTTCCTCATAGAGTTGTTGCAATTCATCGAGTTCCATGCGCATCTGAGAATAATTGTTACGCAACTGCCGATAGAATGTCATCAATCGAGAATTTATATCATTCACAATTGCATTTTTCGGCTCAAGATAAAAATATACCGCACCACCCCCAAAAAAAGGTTCAATATAACGTTCAAAGTCATCTGGTATATACTGTAAAAATCGTGGAATTTCACGAGACTTCCCACCACGATATTTTAATACTGGATTCATCGCTGCACATCTCCTCTCTTCTTATGTTTTTCGAGTAAGACGAATCAGTTCACTAATATTATATCAGCTTGCGTTTTTTCATTCAATGTCAAAAACGTTCCATCTTTAGAAAACTTATTTTCCTGTTCTCAATGTCAGGGGCTCCTATAGTTCTTTCTTACAACAGGCTATGATTGACTCTTTTGCCACGCTTATTCCTCAAATTCCAGATCGCTGGGCTGGATGAGGTCAAGCTCTGCGGCGGGCTCGGCGATAAGGCGGCGGCTCTGGTTGAAGATGGCCTTTTCCAGCGTGTTGCGCGCCAGACGGCCATTTCCGGCGGTGCGGCTGTCCAGCGCCTGACGGCGCTTATAGTAGCCCAGCAGCGGGAAGGTGCAGCCCTCGGCAAGGCGGTAGCCCTTGCCCTTTGCCAGCACGGTGGTGATGTCCAGCAGCTCGTCTGCGGTGTAGTCCGGGAACTCGATTTTATTGGGGAAGCGGCTGGCAAGGCCACTGTTGGCGGTGAGGAATACTTCCATCTCCTTGGTGTAGCCCGCAAGGATGACCACCAGCTCGTCCCGGTGATCCTCCATGCCCTTTACAAGGGTGTCGATGGCTTCCAGCCCAAAGCTGTCCTGCTGGCCGCGGTACAGGCTGTACGCCTCGTCAATGAACAAAACGCCCCCCAGTGCGCTCTCGATGACGCTGTTGGTCAGCGGGGCGGTGTGGCCGGTGTAGCGCCCCACAAGGTCGGCGCGGGTCACCTCCACCAGCTGCCCGCCCCCCAGCGCGCCGATGGCCTTGAGGTACTTTGCCACCAGCCGGGCAATGGTGGTCTTGCCGGTGCCGGGGTTGCCGGTAAAGATCATGTGCATGGACAGGCTTGCGGTCTTGAAGCCCGCCGCTGCGCGGCGCTGCTGCACCTGTAAATTGTCTGCCAGACCAAACACATACTCCTTGACCGGGGCAAGCCCCACCAGCGCATCCAGCTCGGCGCGGATCTGCTCCACCGCGCCGGTGTAGGCCGCCGGAAGCAGGCTGAACAGGTCTGCCGGGGCGGCACCGTTCAGCGCAAATTGCAGTCCTTCGGGCGCGGCGGTCAGCGCCACCGTGCCGGACAGTTTTGCATCGGTCTGCAAGCAGTACTCGCTCAGGGCGCGGAAGATCCGCTCGCAGCAGTCTGCCAGCCCCTCTGCGCCCTTTTCTTTAGAGCACTGCGCCGCCACATAGTCCCGCACATCCGCCCCGGCGGCAAGGGTCAGCCCCAGACGGCTGTTCACCCGCTGCGCCAGCGCGTTCAGCTGCTGCGCCGCCAGCGCCGCCAGTGCTTCCGGGGTGAAGGGGGCGGTCTGGCACACATCCCCTACCGCCGCCACAAAGGACGCGCCGAATTTATCCGCCAGCGCCTCCCGCCCCTTGCGGGAGAAGAAGATCAGGTACTTGCCGCAGGGGTCGATGCGGCTCACTGCGCCGGGGGCAAGGGCCGTGCCGGCTTCCACCAGAATGCCCTCTTTGTTCACCAGATACCGGCTGGACAGGGGCGCACTGCCCTTGACCGCGAGGTCGGAGAGGATGCGCAAAAAGCCGGGGTGGCAGCTCTCGTAATGCTCAAACACCACGATCTCGCCCGGGGCGTGCAGGGCGGCGTATAGGTCCTGCAAAAACAGCTTTTCCGCGCCGGGGTCGGGGTAGAGCGCCAAGTCCATCACCGCCATCCGGTCGCTCTGCAAAAGCCCCCGCGCCGCCATGATGCGGGCGGTCTCGGCCAGTGCAAAGTGCCGTCCTGTGCCCGGAGCGCCCCACAGCAGGATCACGTTGCGGGCGGCTGCGCCCTCGGTGCCCAGCACAAAGGGGCGGCGCATGGCCCGCACCACGCTGTCCACAAAAGCATCCTGCCCAAGGACAGTTTTTTTCACCTCGGCGGCAAGGCCTTCAAAGCTGCCCAGCTGCTCCGGTTTTGTGTCTGCCGTGCCCTTGGCCAGCAGGCCGTCCGCTTCCATGTCCCGCAGCATCTGGCGGCTGTCCTCCAGCGCCGTCTGCACCCCGGCATCCTGCGCTTTCAGCCGGGCGTTTTGCTGTTTGAGCAATTCGTCCAGCTGCTTTTGCTGCTCCAGCAGCGCCGCGTTCAGATCCGGCAGGCCGCTGCCCGCCGGTTTTTCGGGCTGCGGCTTTTCCGGCTGCGGCTGTGCACCGCCGAACTTCAGTTTGCCGCCCGCGCCGAACACGCCGTTCATCAAGCTTTCCCAATCATCGGTGTATGCCATGGTGCTGCCCTCCATCGGTGTTTTTTCTTCCAGTATAGTGAACTGCGCGGCATTTTGCAAGCACAAAAAAGCTCCCCCTTTCGGGGGAGCTGATTCCCGCGCCTATGCGGGGATTATGCTGTTTTCTCAGCCCTTGCAGCCCTGCTCTTCCCAGTCGCCGAAATCGTTGGCATCGGCGATCTTGGTGACGTCGATCTTGCCGTTCTCGTCCTTGGGGGCAACGGCGGGGCCGGCCTCCACGGGGTTGGCGTTCGGGGCTTCGGGGTCGTACACAGGGCGCTCTTCGGCGGTCTCCGGCTGGGTCTGGGGTGCGTTCTCAGCAGGGGCTTCCGGTGCGGCTTCCTCGGCAGCTTCTGCGGCGGCATCGGCAGCCTTTGCCTCTTCCTTGGCTTCGGCTTCCGCGTAGGCTTCGGCGGTCTTTTCGGCCTCCTCGGCGTCCTTTTCGGCTTCCTCCGGGAACTCGACCTCCTCCACATGGAGCGGGTCTTTCTGGTTCAGGATCTTGTCCAGCACCACGATGGCAGCGCCGGTGACGGCCACGGCAGCAGCCGTGCCAAGAATACGGAACAGAGTTTTCATACCAGAACCTCCTTGTTATAAAGAAACGTTAAGAGAACGTTACGACCTCTTCCAGGGGCTTTTCGGCAGGCTCTACCGACACGGCGGTCAGCACCGGGCCCTTGCCCCGGTAGATGTTGTGGAACTTGTAGCCCACCTTGGCGGTCACCCGCACCCAAGCGCGCTGTTCCAGCGCCTTGTAGCCATCGTAGCTGCAGGGGAAGCCCACAAACTGGATGTCCTGCACGCAGCAGGTCATGGCAAAGCGGCCGGGCACAAAGCTGTTTTTGCCGGCGCGGTTGGTCTGGCAGACCTGTGCCAGAAAGCGCACCGTCTTGCCGGTGTACTTCTGGGGCTCGTCCTGACAGTCCATGTACCAGATGCCGAAATCGTCATCCGGGATGTCGATGGGGTCGGCGTTGATATCAAAGGGCAGCGGGTCGGGGATATCGTCGTAGGCTACGCTGCCGTCCTTGAACTCGTAGGCGATATCGCACTTGCGGGAGGCCTGCCGCACCAACTTGTGCAGCTCCTGCCGGGCGTCGTCGTTGTTCACGGCTTCGGCGCGGTTGAACACGATCAGCTCGCTGCGGGCGATCTTGTCCAGCATCAGGCTGCGCATGGAGTTATCGCGGGCGTAGGTCAGGGCGGTGGTGCCGTCGGCAGTGGCAATGCACTGGTACACCAGCCAGTTCTCGGGCAGGGCATCGGCCAAGTCCTGCAGCAGCCACATGCCGTTGTACTCGATGACCACGCGGCCTGCGTCCGCTTCCTTGCCCAGCTTTGCAAGGTTCTGGGGGTTCAGTTCAGACTTATCCTCCAGCACCTTCACGGTCACGCCGGGGAAGGCGAACTTTTTCTCGTTGTACTCCTCTTCGCCCTCCTCGCAGATCAGCAGCAGGGTCTTGTCGCCGGAGTCGAAATTGGGGTCTTCAAAGGTCTCCTGAATAAACTTGGTCTTGCCGCTTTCCAGAAAGCCCACAAACAGGTAGACCGGGATCTCTTTTGCCATAATAAATGGTTGCTCCTTCTCTCAATAATGGGGTTCTCAGCAGCCGAACAGCTGGGCGATGGCGGTCTCGTTCAGCTTGGAGCCGATGACCACCAGCTTGCCGCCCACGTCTGCGCTGCGGCTGCGCACTTCCCACTCGCCGGGCACATAGTCGAACTCCAGCCAGCCGTCTGCGCCGCCGTCCACGATGCCCTTGCTGCGCAGGATCATGCCGTAATTGCCGGTATCCAGCTCGGTGAGGGCGTGCTCCACCTCGGCCTTGGTGAACTTGCGGGCAGTCTCCACGCCCCAGCTGGTGAACACTTCATCGGCGTGGTGGTCGTGATGATGATGACCGCAGCAGCAATGACCGTCATGGTCGTGGTGATGCTCGTGCTCCTCGTGATCATGCTCGTCATGGTCATGGTGATGCTCATGCTCGTGCTCGTCCTCCTCATCATCATGATCGTGGTGGTGACCGCAGCAGCAATGGTCATCATGATCGTGCTCGTCGTGGTCGTGGTGATGATGCTCGTGCTCATCCTCGTCGTCATCATCGTCATCGTGGTCATGATGATGGCCACAGCTGCACACACCGTTCTCATCGTAGTGATGATGGTGATGCTCGTGCTCCTCTTCCTCGTCCTCGTGGGCGTGCTCTTCGTTTGCCTTGGCAGCCATGGCGATCAGCTCGGCCTTGAAGTCGTCCTTGGTGGACATGGCCTTCAGGATCTGCTCACCGGTCAGGTGATCCCATGCGGTGGTCACGATGGTAGCGGTGGGGTTCTTTTCCCGCAGCATTGCCACGGCAGCGGCGATCTTTTCCTCGCTGGCGGTCTGGGTGCGGCTGAGCAGAATGCAGCTTGCGTGGCTGATCTGGTCATCGTAGAACTCGCCGAAGTTCTTCATATACATCTTGACCTTGTTCACATCGGCCACGGTGACAAAGCTGTTCAGCTGCACGTCCAGATGCTCCGCCACGCCCTCCACGGCGCGGGTCACATCGCTCAGCTTGCCAACGCCGGACGGCTCGATGACGATGCGGTCGGGGTGGTACTGCTCCACCACCTGCTGCAGCGCGGTGCGGAAATCGCCCACCAGAGAGCAGCAGATGCAGCCTGCGTTCAGCTCGTTGATCTGAATGCCGCTTTCCTTCAGGAAACCGCCGTCAATGCCGATCTCGCCGAACTCGTTCTCGATCAGAACCACCTGCTGGCCTGCAAAGGCCTCGGTGATCAGCTTTTTGATCAGAGTGGTTTTGCCGGCGCCAAGGAAGCCGGAGAAGATATCAATTTTAGTCATGATCCAAATGCCTCTTTCTTTTTATCGCAATATTCGCAATTGTTAGCGCAAAGGGCCGCAGAGTGCTGACCCAAAAATACTACACCTCTATTATAACAAGGCTGTCAATGGAAAACCGGCCTTTTTCAAGAAAAAATTGTAACTTTTTTTGCAAATTGACGGCGTTTTGGGGGGAGTTTTGCCCCCGCATTGCATTCTTTCCCGCAGAATGATACAATAGCAGCAGCAAACCATCGCCGCCGGACGTTTTTCCGGCAAATGACAGAAAGAGGGCTTTTGTTATGAGTATGAACACAGTTCCCGAGCGTCTGGCCGCGCTGCGTGCCGCTATGAAGGCAAACGGCGTGGACGTCTATCTGATCCCGGTGGGCGACCCGCATTCCAGCGAGTATCTGCCCGACCACTACACCTCCCTGACCTACTTCTCCGGCTTCCACGGCGAAAACTCCAACTTTGTGGTCACCATGACCGAGAGCGCCGTCTGGGCAGACGGCCGGTACTTTGTGCAGGCAGAGAAAGAGATCGCCGGCACCGAGATCCAGCTGATGCGCATGGGCGAGCCGGGCGTGCCCACCGCCGAGGAATACTGCGGCAAGGTGCTGCCCGAGGGCGGCACGCTGGGTCTGTGCGGCCTGACCGCCAACTGTGCACTGGTCAATAACCTGAAAAAAGAGCTGGAGCCCAAGCACGGCAGCATCAAGACCCTGTTCTTGGAGGACGAGCTGTGGGTGGAGGGCCGCCCTGCCCGCCCGGCTACCCCGGCATGGATCCTGCCCAAGGAATACGCTGGCTTCTCCCCGGCGGAAAAGCTGGAGCAGCTGCGCGGCAAACTGAAGGAGCAGGGCTGCACCGCCCAGCTGGTGGGCAAGTTGGATAATCTGGCATGGCTTTTGAACCTGCGCGCCATGGATATCGAGTGCACCCCCTACGCCATGGCCTACTGCTACGTTACCCCCAGCCGCGCCGTGCTGTTCATCGATCAGGCGCGGGTCACCCCGGAGGCTAAGGCAGAGCTGGAAGCCAACGGCGTAACGCTGGCCGACTACGACAGCATTCTGGACGGGATGGCCGCCGAGACTGAGCCCCAGACCGTGCTGGCGGAGAGCGCTACCGTGAACTACGCCGTATATCAGGTGCTGGAAAACAACCCCGCCCTGACTGTGAAGGACGCCGCCGACCCGTTGCTTGCCATGAAGGGCGTGAAGAACGAGGTGGAGCTGGCACACCTGCGCGAGTCCCATCTGCGGGACGCCGTGGCTATGGTGCGGTTCCAGATCGAGCTGGAAAACCGTCTGGCTTCCGGCGAACAGCTGACCGAGCTGACCGTGGACGAGATCCTGCACAAGTACCGCAGCGCAGACGACAAGTTCCTTGTGGAGAGCTTTGGCACCATTGCAGCCTACGGCGGCAATGCAGCCATGATGCACTACCACGCCACCCCGGAGGATCACGCCGTTCTGCAGCGCAAGGGCTTTTTGCTGGTGGACAGCGGCGCTACCTATCTGGACGGCACCACTGACATCACCCGCACCTATCCGCTGGGCGAGCTGACCGAGGACGAGCGGCTGTTCTATACCTGGACGCTGCAGTGCCACATCGACATCGCCAAGGCCGTCTGGCTGGATTACTGCGACTGCCATATGCTGGACACCATCGCCCGCGAGCCGCTGTGGCGTCACCTTATCAACTACCGCTGCGGCACCGGCCACAGCGTCAGCTTTGTGGGCAATGTCCATGAGGGCCCCCACGCTTTGAACGGGCGCAACACCACCCTGATGCGCCCGGGCATGATCGTCACCGACGAGCCCGGCGTGTACGAGGCCGGAGAGGTGGGCATCCGCATCGAGAACGAGATCGAGTGCTACCACAAGGCCGACAACCAGTACGGCACCTTCCTTGCCTTCCGTCCCCTCACCTTTGTGCCCATCGCTACTTCTCCCATCGTGCCCGGCGTGCTGGACAAGGAGCAGGTCGCTTGGCTGAACGACTATCACCGCAAGGTGTTCGAGCAGCTGGCACCCCGCCTGACCGAGGACGAGCGCGCATGGCTGGCCGAGAAGTGCGCTGCCATCGGCTGCTAATGCTAAAAAGAACAAAAGTCAGCTGCCGCTTGCCGTCCTGACTCTTGCCGTAAAAAATGCAATTCCGGGCAGACCGCAGTCTGCCCGGAATTGCTTGATTTAAGATGATTTTTCCGCTGATGATGGCCAGAGCAACGCGGAGGCCATTCCAAATCGTCTACCCTGCAAAGGAAACCAAACCATGATCTTTCACATTGCGATCTGCAGCCCGGACGGGGCGCTGCGCAGCCGGCTGGAGCACCAGTGCATGGAGTTCTTCGCCCGGCGGGAGGATGCCTGCATCGTGGAGCAGCTGCAAAACCCGGAAGCGCTTTTGCAGCAGGATGCCGCCGGGCTGCGGTACGAGCTGTACCTCATCGAGCTTGCGGCGGTAGCCCGGCCCGAGGGGCTTACGGCGGCGGCAGAGCTGCGCCGCCGGGGCCGCCGCGCTCCGCTGGCTTTTGTGGCACGCACCCCGGCCCATGCATACAGCGCCTACCGGGTGGACGCCATGCAGTATCTGCTGCAGCCGGTGCACCAGCCGGAAGTTTCTGCCCTGCTCAAGCGGGCGGTGGAGCCGGAATACGGCCCCACCCTTACCGTGACCACCGCGGACGGCGTGCGGGCGCTGACCTATGCCGAAATTGAATATCTGGAATGCACCCACCACATCGTGCACTTCCACCTGACCACCGGGGAGGATGTGGCCTCCCTCTCGCTGCGGGTGCCCTTTTCTGCGGTGGCGCAGCCGCTGCTTGCGGACGGCCGCTTTGTGCAGCCGCACCGCTCCTATGTGGTCAATCTGGAGGCGGTGCAGCTGCTGGCACCCGGCGAGGTACGGATGCGCAGCGGGGCACGCATCCCCATCCCCCGCGGGCGGGAAGCCGCCGTCCGGGAGGCTTTCTGCGCCCGGGTAGGGTAAAAAGTAAAAAGTCGCTGCACATTCGTGCAGCGACTTTTTTGCTTAACGATTTATTCTTCCTTATGCCGGGGCTTTTTGCGGCGGGCGTGCTTTTGGGGCTTGCGGCGGGGCTTTTTGCGGGAGGGCTCGGGCTGGACAGAGGCATCGTTCAGGCGGGACATCGCATCCAGCAAAGCGCCCTGCAGGCTGTCCGAGGGCACCCCGCTCTCCGAAAAGGCGAACAGGAATTTGTAGATCTGGGGCTGCAGCTCCTCGTACAGCCCAAGGCGGGTGTACACCTCCTTGAACAGCTGAAAAATCTGTGTCTTGTTCTCTACGATGCCGCGCAGGTCGATCTGGGTATGGCAGAGGCTTTTGGGGTTCTGGATATAATGATACCCGGCCTCGGGGATGGAAACGAACACCTCCGCGTGCTCCAGATACCCCATGTTGAAGATCAGATCCTCGGCCCAGTGCACATCGGGCGCAAAGGCAAGCTGATTTTGCGCAATGATCTCCCGGCGGTAGAGCTTGTTCCACAGCACACCGTAGTAAAAGGATGCAGGCTGCTGCATCAGGCTGCGGGCGTAGTCCTCCCGGCTGTAAATGCCCTCCGGCAGAAAGCTATATTTGCGCACCTCAGTTTTCGGCGTTTCCGGCTCGATGCCCAGCGAAGTTTGCAGTGTCTCGAGGAAGTAACCAGTCTTGGTGGAATTTGAAGGAATCACCATCCAGTATGGGGCGATTACAAGGTCTGCGCTGTGCTGCAAAGCAGCCTGCACAAGGTTCTGGGTGTAATCGGGATCCAGTGCGTCATCACTGTCCGCAAACTGGATATAGTCGCCGTGTGCAAGGACAAGCCCGGCATTCCGCGTGCAGGAAACGCCCTCGTTTTCCTTGTCCACCACCACGATGCGTGGATCCTTTGCCCGGAACTGCTCACAAATGGCAAGGCTGTCATCCGTAGAGCCATCGTTCAGCACGATGATCTCCAGCTCCTGATAGGTCTGGCCGCAAATACTTTCCAGACAGCGGGAAAGCCCCTTCTGGGCGTTGTACACGGGCACAATGATGCTGACGAGAGGGTTCGTCATGGCAGGGCCTCCTTTTTTGACGACAAAATTTGAGTATTATTATTATCATACTCCAGCGGCGCCCGGATTACAAGAGCGCCGCACTGTGGCAGTTTTGTGAAACCTTACGCCTGCGCCCAGTCCAGTGCAGTCCAGTCCGGCAGGAACTGGTCGCAGATGCGGCGCAAAGCGGGGGCGTCGGCGGCGCTGGTGGTGTCCTGAATGCCCACCAGATAGAAGCCGGCGTCATGGGCGGTCTGGGCAGCGTAGAGCGCGTCCTCACACACGGCGCACCCGGCGGGCTCCGTGCCGCCAAGGCGGTGCAGCGCTTCCATAAAGGGAGCGGGGCTGCTCTTGCTCATAGCACCCCGCGCCTCAATGTAAAAATCAAAGTATTCGTCGATGCCAAGGCGGGTCAGAACGGTGCGGCACTGGCTGCTCCATGTGTTGGAGCAAACGCACATCCGTGCGCCCTCGGCCCGCAGCCGGGCAAGGGTGTCCCGCACGCCGGGCTTCAGTTCCACCTTCTCGTACAATTGGGCGATCACCTCGCGCATCACGTCCAGATAGCCGTTCCTGTCCAGCGGCAGCGCATATTCCCGGATGAGGTACTGTGCGCCGTCCTCCATGCCCATGGTCAGCAGGGTCTCGTGCAGGTCTGCCTTCGGGGTGCGGCCAAAGCGTGCCAGCAGCGCCTCCGGGGCGCCCTCCCATACCACCACCATGCTGTCGGTCAGGGTGCCGTCCATATCAAAGATCCATTGTTTGCAGTGCATACGTTCCTCCTGTTGTGCGCCCTCCGGGCCGCTTTTATACTCATCTCCGGTTAGTATAGCACGAAACTTTCACAGGAAAAAGGCATGATCTCCGAAAAATCGGGAGAATTTTACCTGAAAGTATGGTATAATTATAACAATTTTAGAAAATACCGGGAACGTGCACGGGAGGGCTTGATATGGAACGCAGAGAACCCACGCAAAAGGCGCTGGTGCTGGCAGGCGGCGGTGCGCGCGGCAGCTATCAGGTAGGCGTCTGGCGGGCTTTGATGGAGCTGGACTGGCACCCGCAGATCATCACCGGTACAAGCGTGGGCGGCTTGAACGGTGCCATGTTCGTGCTGGACCTGTACGAGACTGCCCGGGATATGTGGCTGACCATCCGCAGCCGGGATGTGATGGAGCTGCCGGAGGAAAACGCCGACCTTTCCGCCCTGCACCAGTTTCTGCGCCGGGTGGTAAAGGAAGGCGGCATGGATGTGACCCCGCTGGAGGAGATCGTGGAGCGGGTGCTGGACGAGGACGCGCTGCGGGCAGCGCCCATCCGGTTCGGCATCGTGACGGTGGAGCAGCGCGGGCTGCGTCCCCGGGAGCTGACGCTGGAGGATATCCCCGCCGGGCAGGTGCGGGACTACCTGATGGCTTCGGCGGCCTGCTTCCCCGCATTGCGGGCGCGGCAGATCGACGGGGTAAAGTTTCTGGACGGCGGGTACAGCGATAATATGCCCACCGGCCTTGCCAAGACCATGGGCGCAGAGGAGCTGGTCTGTGTGGATCTGGAAGGCGTGGGCATCACCCGCCCCAACCTGACCGGCCTGCCCACCACCATGATCCGCAGCTACTGGGAGCTGGGCGATATCCTGCACTTCGACCCCGACACCGCCAAGCGCAACATGGAGCTGGGCTACTACGACACCCTGCGCGCCTTTGGACGCATCCGGGGCTGTGCCTACGCGGTGGACAGCGGTGCGGACAGCAGCGCCGATGCCGAAGCCTTCCGCGCAGCCTTTGACACCGTGCAGAAGGAGGTGCGGGAGAAGTATCCTGTCACCCTGACCGCCGATGCCGCTTTACTGCTGGCACGGATGAAGGACGCCCAGCTTGCCCCGCTGGAAGCCGCCGCCGAGGACGCCGGGGTAGACCCCACCCATTTCTACACCACCCGGACGCTGGCCGAGGCGTTTCTGGCCGCGTGCGACAAAGAGCGTATGGAAAGCTTTGCCCCGCTGTTCACGGGCAGCAGCACCGCCGGGCAGGCGGCGCTGGCCGCTTTGCTGCCCAATACATTCTTACAGGCGCTGGTGTGGCGCACTTTGACCGCACCGGCTTTGCCGGAGGTGACAGAAGATGAAGGTTTATAAAGGCGTATCCGCATCCCCCGGACTGGTGCTGGGTCAGGTGAGCCGACTGGAACATCATGTGGAGACCTTCAGCCACGGCCCTTTCAACCCGGAGCGGGAGCTGCGGCTGCTGGCAAATGCCGTGCACACGGCGCAGAATGAACTGGACTCCATGGCAGAGCGCGCCGCCCCCACCGAGCAGGCCATCTTTTTGTTCCAGAGCATGATGCTGGACGACGAGGGCATGATGAACGAGGTGCGCTTTTGCATCAATGCGGGCATCAGCGCCTCGGCGGCGATGCATCAGGTGGGACAGCGCTACGCCGACCAGCTTGCCAACATGAAGGATAACCCCTATATGCAGTTGCGCAGCGTGGATATTCTGGACGCCACCCGCCGGGTGATCAATATCCTGACCAACCGCCCCCGGGTGTGGCTGGCGCTGGATCATCCGGTGATCCTTGCCGCCGACCGGCTGATGCCCACCGACCTGTTCAGTGTGCCCTCCGGCATGATCTTGGGTGTCATCACCGCCGAGGGCAGCGGCCAGAGCCATGCCGCCATCATTGCCCGGGCAATGAACATCCCGGGCATCGTGCAGGTGGGCAAGGATTTTCTGGACGACTGCGACGGCCGCACCGTCATTCTGGACGCAACCAACGGCAACTGCATCCTGGACCCGGACGCCGCCGCCCGCCAGCAGGCAGAGGCCAGCATCTGCCAGCTCCAGCGCGAGGACGCGGAGATGAAGCAGCTGCACAGCCTGCCGGACGAAACGCGGGACGGCGAACCCTTTGAGCTGCTGGCCAACTGCTTCGGCCCGGAGGATATCGACACCGCCATGCAGTCCGGTGCAAAGGGCGTGGGGCTGCTGCGCAGCGGCTACATGATGCTGCCCGGGCGCATTCTGGACGAGCAGGAGCAGTATTTCTTCTACTGCTCCTGTCTGGCAGCGGCAAACGGCTGCCCGGTGACCGTGCGCACCTTCGACTTTGGCTCCGACCGCACCGTGGCCGATGCCAATCAGGGGCCGCAGTCCTCCAAGCTCGGCCTGCGCGGCATCCGCAACAGCCTGCGCCAGCCCCAGCAGTTCCAGACCCAGATCTGCGCTTTGCTGCGCGCCGCCGCCCGGGGGCCGCTGCGGGTGATGTTCCCCATGGTGACGAATGTGGAGGACTGGGACGCAGCCATGCGTGTGGTGGAGCGCTGCCGCGAACACCTGCGGGAGCGCGGCGTGGCGTTCAACGAAGATACAAAGTTCGGCGTGATGCTCAGCGTACCCGCTGCCTGCCTGACCGCTGAGGAATTTGTAGA
>OHXL01000092.1_pt1 | contig 26421 bp, 25 predicted proteins | sample 1579991 | NCBI WGS metagenome assembly OHXL01 (sample SAMEA3882541, study PRJEB24775) | human gut metagenome | biome: human-associated habitat; feature: intestine environment; material: feces | place: Netherlands | collected 2009/2010
GGCTGTGTTCAAAATGAACACGACCACATCTTGTGGATGAATTTGAACCAATCCACAAAATCAATGGGATTTACAAGAAAAATACCACGGCATGTAGAATGCGTCAAGAGGGTTTTGAAAAATTTATTGAAGTGAAGCAAGAAAAGTATGACACATCTTGTAGCTTTAGGAAAAAATACGCTATGTGAATCAGAACAAACCCCATTTTCTGTCTGCGGTAGATCTTTCTATTGCCGGCAGCAACAGGATGTTGCTTGTGCATTCAAGACGCAGACGGCAATAAAAACGGCAAGATCGCCTGCTGCCAAGTGACCTTGACGTTTTGTACTGTATTTTGCTAAATCAGGCAGTTGCCCGCGACTTTACAACGCTACGTTGACCGGCAGAACATACACACCGTCGGCGGTGTAGTAGGTGATTTGAGTAACAGTCTTGCCGATGATGGAGGCAAGATAGGTCTCGTCCGTATTGAAGCCCAGCTCGGTGCCGCGCCAGATATTGGTCACATGATGCAGGCCATACTCGCTGCCATCGGCGGTGGTCAGCACTACGCCGTAGACCTTGTTGGCGCTGGTGTCCAGATCAAAACCGGAGAGCTTCATCTCGTAATTCGCGTGGCGGCCATTGGTGGTCAGCTCCACAGTAACACCCTCCACGGTAGTCTCGGTGGCGTGGACTTTGCCAAACTCCCACTTGCCGCTCAACAGGTTGTACCATGCGGTAATGTAGTAGGCAGGAGTCTCGCCGAGCTTATAGTACCGCAAAGCCCTTGACCTTTTTGCCGGAGCCATGCTGTATGTGGTGGTGGAGGAACTGATCCCGGAAATGTCGCAGGGACAGCACTCCAACGTTGGCACGGTACTTTTCGTGGTGGGCTTCAGCGTGATGATGGTGCTGGATGTGGCACTGGGGTAACGGTTGGGGGCTCCCGAAAGCGAAATCTCTTTCGGAATCTCCGAAAATGCCTAAACTTCTTGACAGAGGCAACAGCAGGGCGTATTATTTTGGCAGAAGGACCGCTGAGAAGCGGCTTTTTATAGAACAGAAAGTTAGCCTTGTCTAACTTACAGCACGAGGAATTGCTGCCTGTCATCCGGAGCAGTGGGCGCATCTGGTAAAAAGCATTGCATTGTGAACGGTAAATAGAAAGAGGGTGGCGTTATGTCCTTTTTTGAAAACACCCGAAAGCCCGTAGGCCTTGGCGGGAAGATCATGGTTGCTATGATGAACTTTGGACACAGCGCAATGGCAGAATGGGGGCTGAGTTTTTTACAGCCTGCCCCGGATGCCATGGTGCTGGACTGCGGCTGCGGCGGTGGAGCGAACATTAAGACACTGCTGAAACTGTGCCCCAACGGCAAGGTGCAGGGCATCGACTACTCAGCTGTCAGCGTGGAAAAAACGCGAAAGATCAATGCCAGAGCCATTGCGGCAGGACGGTGTACCGTGCAACAGGCAAGTGTGGCAGAATTGCCGTTTGAAGCGGAGCAGTTTGATGTGGTGACCGCCTTTGAAACGGTCTATTTCTGGCCGGAACTTGCGCAGAATTTCAGAGAGGTTTATCGAGTGCTGAAGCCCGGCGGAATCTTTTTCATCTGTAACGAAGCAAACGGCGAAACAACAAAAGACGACAAATGGACGCAGATCATCGATGGCATGACCATCTATACGGACACTGCACTGAAAGAGTATCTGGAGCAAGCAGGATTTTGTAAGATCCAGAACCACAAAAATAAAAAGGGCTGGCTGTGCATCACAGCACAGAAATGAGGTGCGATCATGTCGAAAAAGGCAACGGAATTTCAAAGAAAAGCAATGAGCTGGATGTACCGGGGCAAGGAGATCTTCAAGCCTTTGAACACTGGCTGGATCGACGAGAATGTTGCCTGCGTGCGCGAATGGGTGGCGAACATCTTCTTCTACCGCAAAGGCGATACGACCATTATGGTCGATGCGGGATATAACTACGACCGCCTTGCCGAAAAAATGGGCTGGCTTGGGATTGATCCGAAGTCGATACACCATATCCTTATCACCCATCAGGACACCGACCATGTGGGTGCGGTGGAAGCAGACAGTCCGGGGCTGTTCCGGAATGCGATGCTGTACATCGGCGAGATCGAGAACCGGTATCTCACCGGCGAGGAGCGGCGAAAAGTCATCTATCATCTCTATAAATTGCCGCAGGTCACGATCAACAACGAAAAGGTACTGCTGCACGATGGGCAGGTACTTGACATTGACGGCGTCAGGATCGAGTGTTTTCTGGTTCCCGGTCATACATGGGGACATATGGTCTACCTCATTGACGATAAGTACCTTTTTACCGGCGACACGCTGTGGTTTGGCGCGGACGGCGGCTACAGCTTCATTTCCTCGCTGGCGGAGGACAATAAGCTGGCTGTGCAGTCTCTGACACTGCTGGAGAAAAAGCTGAAAAAACGCGGACTGCATCCGCTGTTTATTACCGGCCACACCGGCTGGACGGACAACATGGAGTTTGCCTTTGCGCACAAAAATGAGCTGTGCTCGCCTTTCAAAAAAAGAGCCCACGACCCATCGGCACCCTATGATGCCTACGACGAATCGGACGACACCGAAGAAAATGCAAAGAGCGGTTTTCTGAAAGGCGTGGGAAGATGAAGGACAGCGAATTACAAATTGACCGTAGCTGCCATGTGCTATATTCCAAACCCTGCAAAAAGGAAATTCTGGCGAAAATCACTCTGCACTATCCGGAGGTGGAGCGTGAGGCGGTCTGGGAGCAGGTGCAGCTGAGATACGCAGAGCTTCTTTCCAAGTGGCGCACCGACCTCGGCGGTAAAAAGAATTTTCACAACGGCGTAGGTGGCACCTACGACTGCATCGCCATCATGTGCTTTTACGATGTGTGCCGGGATGTGGTCACATTCCGCGAAATGGAAGAGATAGAAGAAAATCTGATCCTGCCGTCCTTCCGGAAGCTGCGCTTCGTTGACATCAACAAGCCATTCTGGAAAAAGCTGATGTATCGGGCATTCAGCACTGCCCAAAAGCACTGTGACACATGGCATGATTACGAGATGGATGTTACGCCTTACGAAAACAGCAAGCCCATCTATTATGAATTTACGGCGTGCCCGGTGGCGGAATTTGCCAAGCGGTTCGGATTTACGGACATTATGCCCGCCCTGTGCAATGTGGACTATGCGTCCATGGAACTGCTCCATGCCAAGCTCGTGCGGACGACCACCTGCGTGGACGGCTGCCGATGCGACTATACCATCTGCGGCGATAAGGATCCATACGTAAAGGAACATCCCGAATACCGGGATGAAAACGGATACAGGAGGAATAAGTAATGCTTTTACAGGTGATTCTGGAAGGTCTTGGGCTGGGGGCTTTGCTGGTTCTTGTCTGTGCTGTGGGCATCTGCAAAGGGGCTGTTGGGATGGTGCATCTTTACAGCCAGGAGGTGCAGGAGCGGTGCGTAACGCTGGGACTTACAACACACGCGAAAATCAAGCGAAATGCTTTGATTTTCAAAGCTGTCTGCGTCCCCGGCTACATCGCCTATGTGCTGGTCTGTGTCTATGGGATAAACGGTGCACGCAGCTTTGCGGCGGGCTTCTGGCAGCTGCTGGTCATCTTGTCCGTTATGAATCTCATGGACCGCTTTTTGATCGATGGCTACTGGGTGGGGCACACGAACGCATGGACGATCCCTGGAACAGAAGATCTGAAGCCCTACATTACCGCAAAAGACAAGCAGAAAAAGTGGCTGTTCGGCACGGTGGGCATGGCAGTCATAGCGATGGTGCTGGCGGCAATGATGACTATTTTTACTCACTGAGGGAGGAACCTATGAAATCCTTCTATCAGCGGCTGTTTCCGGTTTCTCGCCAAGGTAGGGGACAATGGGATGAAAATGCAGATCGTGAAGATCGGATTTGGAGGCAAGCTATGAAAATTCTGGTATATGGTGCAGGCGTTCTGGGGTGCAATCTGGCAAGAAATCTGCTGCGCGCCGGAAAGGATGTCACTCTGCTTGCGCGGGGAAACTGGGCTGCGGAGATCAAGCAGAACGGCCTGCGGATCAAGGACAAATTTTCGCTCCGCACCTCGGTCAGCCGCATTCCGGTGGTGACTGAACTTGCACCGGATGCAATGTACGATGTGATCTTTGTGGTCCTGCGCTATACACAGCTGGATTCCGTTCTGGACACGCTGCGGGCGAACCGGACGAAGAACATCGTTTTTGTGGGGAACAATGTGCAGGCGAGGGCGCTGCCGGGGAAGAACGTCCTGTTTGCCTTTGCGCTTTCAGCCGGGCATCGGGAGGTTGACCGGGTGGTCTCCATCGACCTGAAAAAGATCACCATCGGACAGCTGCCGGGTGCAATCTCCAATAAACAGCTGATCGGGCGCATCTTCCACGGCACAAAATATAAGGTTGTTTACGAGCCGAACATGGAGGACTATCTGCTCTGCCATGCCGCGTTTGTGATGCCTGCGGCCTTCGCCTGCTATAAGACAGACGGCGACCTGAAAAAGCTCAGGGGCGATACCGCGTACCTGAACCGTGTGCTGGATGCCAATATCGAGGGATACCGCGCCATCCGAGATGCCGGGCACGCCATTCTGCCCAAGGAGGATGCGGACTTTGAAGGGGAAAAGTACCGCAAGACCTGCCTGCGCTTTTTCAAGCTGATGTGTGCCACCTCGCTGGGCAAGCTCTGCGCCTCCGACCACGCAATGAACGCCATCGATGAAATGAGTGCGCTGAACCGGGATCTCAAGAAATTTTTCGATGCGAACGGCGCAGCCTACCCGGTATGGCAGGCACTGGAAGCGGAAGCCGGGAGGTATCTGCAATGAAATACGCTGGAATGCCCTTTGGAATGTGGGCGCTGTTTGCCGGTTCCTTTCAAAAGCAGCTGACCGCTTACGATTTGAGCCTTGTAGTGGTTGTTTTGCAAAACTTTTATTCTTTACTTGATAACTGTATACGCGATAAAACCAAAGGGAGTTCTGCCCGGACCTTCGTCCGTGACGGAACTCCCTTTTTTAGCTTTATAGAAAAACCATAAGTCATCTGCCACACTCAACGGAGCAAGAACCACACGCCCAGCAGGAGCGCAAGGAAGATCAGGTTGGACAGGGTGAACAGCCCAAAATACTGCTTCTTCCCCTGTGGCAGCTCCCGTGCGATCTGCCGGTAGGAAATAAGACTGGCCATGGATGCGATCAAAGTGCCAAGACCTCCCAGATTGGTACCGATAATGAGGGCTTGTGTCTCTGCCGTGAACCCGGACAGCAGCAGGGCGGCGGGAACATTACTGGTGACTTGCGAAGCAAGAACCGCCACCAGAACTTCCCGGCCGGTCAAAAACTCCTGCAGCCAGCCGGAAAAGGCCGGAATGCGCCCCAGATTGCCAATAAAGATGAAAAAAGCCACAAAGGTCAAAAGCAGGGAATAGTCCACTGCCCGTAAGGTGTGCGGGTCTGCAAAAAGGGCGCAGACGAGTACAGCGGCAAATGCAATGTCATAGGGCAGCACCCGAATCACGGACAGCAGGCAGACGGCAAACAGAACCAGATACAGCAGGATGATCTTCTGATTTCCCTGAGATGCAGAGGAAGAAACAAGCTCGTCCACGGAGAGGGCGGCAGAGGCTTTCCGGCAGACCAGCGCTGCCCAAGCCAGCAGCAGGAGCAGAGAGACCAGTGTGTAGGGCAGCATAAGAAGAACAAATCCTCCGATGCTCATGCCGCTTTTTCCGTAAAGATAGAGGTTCTGCGGGTTGCCGATGGGGGTCAGCATACTGCCAAGGTTTGCCGCAATGGTCTGCATACAGACCACCGGGATCAGAAGAGCGCGGCGGACATCCGCTCCCAGACGGCTCAGAACCACGAACGTAAAGGGAACGAAGGTCAGCAGGGAAACATCGTTGGTGATGAACATGCTTCCGAAAAAGCACAACCCGACCAGTACCAGTGTCAGCTGAAAGGTGCTGTGGGTGCGGGACAGCAATGCCCGTCCCAGTCCATCAAAAAAGCCCTGCCGCCGCAGCCCGGTCATGACCGTCATCAGGGAAAACAAAATCGCCAGCGTGCGCAGGTCGATGTAGCCGAGATACTGCGCATCCGGCGGAACAAAGAAGGCGGAGACAACGGCCAGCACAGCGGCTGCGGTGAGGACTGTTTCCTGCTGAATGAATTGTTTGAGTAGTTTCATAGAGACACATCCTTGTAGTTGTAAAGGCTGCCCTGCTACGGTGCCGGACGGCCTTTTTTCGTATTTCAGAGCAACAGCTCAAACAACCCGATCATCAGCGGCATGGTCAGGATGGAAAGCAGCGTGCTCAGGACATAGATCGCACTGGAATGAGAAGCATCCCGGTCATAGAGCTGTGCCATGGAGGTGACTGTTGCACAGGCGGGGGTAATGGCAGAAAGGTAGACCGTCATCAAGATGGACTTGCCGTCCGGGATCCAAAGGGATGCGTGAACTGCCCAAAGCAGCAAGACAATGACCAGCGGAACACCCAGCAGACGCAGAAATACCGGCAGATAGTTGCGCGGGGTGCAGAAAACCTTTTTCAGGGGCACTTCCGCAATGGCCATGCCTGCCAGCAGCATTCCCATGGGGCCGATCATATTGCCGACACTGCTCAGTGTGCTGGTGATCGGGGCGGGCAGCGAGACGTGCAGCAGGTACAGCAGCGCACCGGCTGCAATGGCGATCAGGTTGACATTGGTAAGGAGCTTGCGCCATTCCAGCCGGGCAGACCCCTGCAGGCAGGCGCTTGCATGGGTCCAGAGCAGTACCAGCTGTACAATGACAAAGGCGCAGGAGTAGACAACATATTTCTCCCCCAGCAGGGCCTGCACAATGGGGATGACCAGCGCGGCGGCATTGCTGTAAATGATATTGACCTGCTCCACGGCGTCCAGCTTGAGAGACTTGCGGAACAGCGCATTCAGAAGCAGAAATACAACGTGCATTCCAACGGCGATGCCCATGGAATAAAGCAGCCCGGTGCGGATCTCCGGAGTATCCTTGATCTGAAAGGCGTTCAGAACGACACAGGGCATGACCAGATAGACAAAGACCACAGACAGCACCTTACTGTCCGATGACTTCAACAGGCCGGTTTTCACAACGGCATATCCCATCAGCAGAATCAGAAATAGTTGCGCGATCTGCTGCATCAATAAAAGGCTGATTTGCATTTAGAACTCCTCTTTTGCAATTCATTTTTGCAGCACAATCCTACTCCATTGGCGGGGCATCGTCAAGAGAAAACAGAAAAAATGCAATCTGAATAAGAAAAAACGGATGGCTCCGCAGAACCATCCGCTAAAACTGGCATCATCAGTCTTTCCGGTACTTATATGCACCCTCAATGGCGTCAATTTCCGTGGGAATGCAGAAGTTTACGCCCTGATACATGGAAGAGTAGCCTTTTAAGCAAGAATCCCGGTGGACTGCAAAAACAGCACCAGCATCATCACCGGGGCAACATAGCGGATCATCACCCGGTAGAGCTTCTTACGGCGGAAGGTCTTGCCGCCCCGCTGCATCTCGTCAATGACGTAATCCGGCGTCATGACCCAGCCGATCAGGATGGTGGACAGCAGGGCAATGAAAGGCATCATGACGCTGTTGCTGACATAGTCCATGATATCCAGCAGCTGAGCCGCAGAGCCGTTGGGCAGCTGCACCTCAAAATAGAAGATGCTGTAACCCAGCGCAATGATGGCGGACGCGGCCAGATAAATGACCGTCAGCACAAGCACCGTCTTTTTGCGGCCCGAGTGGAAGATCTCCATGCAGTTGGCGGTGATGGATTCCAGCACCGAGATGCAGGAAGTGAGAGTGGCAAAAATGGCAGTGACAAAGAACAGGATGCCCACGAAAGTGCCGGCCTTGCCCATAGCGGCAAACACCTTGGGCAGCGAGACGAACATCAGGCTGGGGCCTGCGCTCATGCCCTCGGTACCGGAGAACACATACACGGCAGGAATGATCATGGCACCGGCCAGCAGAGCCACGCCGGTATCGAAGATCTCGATCTGATTCACCGCTTTGTTCAGGTCTACGTCCGGTTTGACGTAAGAACCGTAGGTGATCATAATGCCCATGGACACGCTGAGGGAGAAGAACAGCTGGCTCATGGCGTCCAGCAAGATCTGCAAAAAGCGGCTGACGGTCAGCCCTTCCATGTGCGGGGTCAGGTAGTAGCGCAGCCCTTCCATACCGGTGCGCATCTGGCCGGAAGCGTCCTCGTGGCGCAGGGTGAGGGCGTAACCAGCGATCACCACCACCAGCACCAGCAGAATGGGCATCATGTAGCGGGACACCCGCTCAATGCCTCCCTCCACGCCGTTGTACACGATGAAAGCCGTCACGCCCATGAACAGCAGAGCGAACACCACAGGCGACACCGGCGAGGTGATGAAGCTGGTAAAATAACCGTCCTCAGCAGCGGCAGCAGACTGTCCGGTCAGGTAGACTGCCGCATATTTTGTGATCCACCCGCCGATGACGGCGTAGTAGGTCATGATCAGAACCGGCACCAGAAAGGTGAGGATGCCGAGAAATTTCCACTTGGGGCGCATGGTCTCGTAGGCGCGGATGGCACTCTGCTTGGTGCGGCGTCCGATGGCGATATCCGAGGTGAGCAGCGTGAAACCGAAGGTCAGCACCAGCGCCAGATACACCAGCAAAAACAAACCGCCGCCATCCTTTGCGGCAAGGTACGGGAACCGCCACAGGTTGCCGACACCCACCGCACTTCCGGCGGCAGCAAGGACAAATCCGATTTGTCCGGAGAAACTGCTTGCTTTCTTTTCCATGATTCTCAAACTCCTATCCTAAAAACCTATTGTAATATAGGATAACATGAAGTATCATATCAGTAAACCCAATAAAATTACTACGACCTATAAATTTTACTTATGGAGCGCTTGCAATGCGGGAACAGAAAGACCGATACGAGATATTCTTGAAAGTATGCGAAACGGGCAGTTTTTCCAAAGCAGCGGAGGCACTGAACTATACCCAATCCGGCATCAGCCAGATGATGGCAGGGCTGGAAGAGGAATTGGGCGTGCAGCTGTTCGCCCGCATCAACCGGGGCGTGACCCTGACAGATAACGGCACCCGCCTTTTGCCCTACATCCGGGAGCTGGCCAACCAGAAGACCCGGCTGCGGCAGGCGGCGTTCAATATCAACCACAAGGTGGAGGGCAAGCTGCGGGTGGGCAGCATTTCCAGCATCACAACGCTCTGGATGCCGGAAGTCGTGCATTATTTCAAGGAAAACTACCCGAAGGTGAAGATTGAAATTCTGGACGGCAACTATGATGAAATCCGGGAATGGATCATCCGTGGGCAGGTAGACTGCGGTTTTCTCTCGTCCATTGTGGCAGACGACCTGAAATTCTACCCGCTCCGGGACGACCCGCTGTGCGCTGTGTTCCCGGAGGGGTATCCGCTGGCTGCACATTCCAGTGTGACCCTGCCGCAGCTGTTTCAGTATCCGCTCATCATCGAAACGCCCGGCTGTGATAACGACATCCAGCACCTGATGCTCAAATGCCCGGTGAAGCCGAATATTTTTTACAGCTTCCGGGACGATACCCTCATCATGGCGTTCGTGCGCAGCGGGCTGGGCGTGACCATCTCGCAGGAACTGGTGATGCAGGCGTTCGGCTGCCCCGGTGTGGTGTCCCGCCCGCTGGAGCCTGCCTGCTGCCGGACATTGGGGCTGGCGTTTTCCAAGACGGCAAGCTCGGTGGTGAGCCAGACGCTGCTGGAATATCTGAGATCCACCCGGCAGCGAAAGGAAACACCGAAGATAAAATAAGAACAAAGCGCGGAGAACGGTATAAAAGCCGCTCTCCGCTTTCCCAGCAGCAACTCCTTGATCTCCTTGGAGATGATCGCCTGAAAATCGCGCACGATGGTGGGGAGCAGTTCCCTGCACCCTCAAAGGACTTTCTCTGTTGTCATTCTGCCTGTATCTCTTCCACCAGCGGCAGATAGTCGGCACAGTATTTCCGGTACAGCGGCTGCACCAGCTGGCGGAAGTTCTGCATTTCCTCTTTGGGCAGCGGCAGTTCCCGGCACCCGCCAGCCAATGCCGCTTCTCGGGCGGCAGTTTCTTCCTGTGCCCAGAGTTGGCGCTCGTATTGCGCCGATGCCCGGGCACATTTCTGCAGAATCTGCTGGTACTCCTCCGGCAGTGCATCCCATGTGCGGCCGGAAGCCAGCTGCACCTCCGGTACGCGGCTGTGCTCATCGGCCATGTAGTACCGCGCTACCTTGTAGTGCTCCATGGAATAGTAGGCCGGCCAGTTGTTTTCGGCGGCATCGATCTGCCCGGTCTCAAGCGCCGAGTAGACGTCGCTGTACGCCGTGGTCTCCGGCACTGCACCCAGCAGGCGGATCATGTCGATCACGATCTGCGAATCCTGCACGCGGATGGTCTTGCCCTGCAGATCGTTCAGGCTGCGCACCGGCTGACGGGCATAAAACGAGCGGGCACCCGCGTCGTACCAGCTCAGGCCCACCCGTCCCTGTGCGGTAAAGTCCTGCAAAAACTCTGCCCCGATGCTGCCATCCAGCACACGCCACATATGGTCGGCATTCCGGTAGAGATACGGCAGCAGCAGCACGTTGAGCCGGGGCAGATCGTCTGTGACCGCCGAAAGCGACACACGTGCAAAATCTACGCCGCCAATGGCAAGCTGCTCCCACACCTGCTGTTCCGAGCCGTACTCGCCGTTCGCTTTGACCTGAATGACCACCTTGCCCCCGGTCTGCTGCTGCACAAGGTCTGCAAAATACTGCGCGCCCTGTGTAGTGGGGTACCCGGCGGGCTGGTTGTCGGCATAGGTCAGCACATAGTCCGGTGTGGTCTGCGGCTTTGCGCCACAGCCTGCCAGCTGCAAGGCTGCAAAGCCCAGCCCGGCTAAAAAGGTCCGTCTGCGCATGGTCTCTCCCTCCCTTTGCAGATAGTATAGCGCACAAGACTGCCTTTGTGCAAGAGACAAGAAAAGGCGGTGCCCGCTGCAAAGCAGGTACCGCCTTTTTAGGAGAAGAAGGGAATGTCTCAGTTACATCAGGCCCATTGCCTGCGGCAGTGCGGTAGACACTGCCGGGATAAAGGTGACCAGCAGCAGGCCGCCGATGATGGCCACATAGTACATAAGCATATACGGCATGACCTTGGAAAGCGAGGTGCGCCCCACCTTGATACCCACGAACAGGGCGTTGCCCACGGGCGGGGTGATATTGCCGATGCACAGGTTGTACACGAGGATCAGACCGAACTGAATGGTGCTCATGCCAAAGCTCTGGCAGATGGGCAGAAACAGCGGGGTGAAGATGAGGATGGCCGGGGTCACATCCATGAAGGTGCCGGACACCAGCAGGATCACGTTCATGATGAGCAGGATGATGTACTTATTGCTGGTCAGGCTCAGCAGGGCTGCTGCAACCGCATCCGGGATCTGCAAAAAGGCCATGACCCAGCCCAGAATGTTGGAAACACCCACAAGGAACACCACCATGCCGGACATCTTGGCAGAGTCCACGATGATCTTCCACAGGCTCTTCAGGTTGATGGAGCGGTAGCAGAAAGCCAGCACCAGCGCATAGACGACCGCGATGGCAGAGCCTTCGGTGGCAGAGAACACACCGCCGATGATGCCGCCGATGACCACGATGATCAGGGACAGGGAAGGCAGGGCGCGCAGGGTGCAGACGCCGAGGTTTTTCCAGTCAAATTTGCCGGGAGTGCCTTTATAGCCCAGCTTGACCGCCAGCAGCACGCCCACCACGCAGCAGCACAGTGCCCAGATGATGCCGGGGATGTAACCAGCCATGAACAGCGCAGCCACAGAGGTGCCGCCGGACGCCAGCGAGTAGGTGATCAGGGCATTGGACGGCGGGATCAGCAAACCGGAGCAGGAGGAAGCGGCGTTGGTGGCAGCGGTCACGGCAGGGTCGTAGCCCTGCTCATCGGCACCGTCGCGGATCATGGAGCCAACAGCCGCAGCTGCAGCGGATGCAGAGCCGGAGATGGCACCGAACAGGGCGTTAGTGCCGATGTTGGTCACCAGCAGTGCGCCGGGCAGCTTGCCCAGAATGGCCATGACGAAATCCACCAGACGCTTGGCGATGCCGCCCTGATTCATGATGTTGCCGGCCAGAATAAAGAACGGGATGGCGGTCAGGCTGAACTTGCTCATGCCCACAAAGGTGCGCTGGGCAGCGGTCAGCACGGCCACATTCAGATCAATGGAAGAAAGAATGGCAGTCAGGGAAGAGACTGCAATGGCGTACGAGATGGGCACGCCGAGGAACAGCAGCACCAGCAGCACTGCCAGAATTACGAGTAACGCTTGAATTGCCACAGCTTAGTCCTCCTTGTTTTCCTTGTCGGCATCGGCAGCCATTTCGGCTTCCACTTTTGCAAAGTCTGCATCCTCCGGGGTATCCAGACAGATGGAGCCGTTGGCGATACCGATAATGTTCAGCACGGAATACACCAGAATAATCACGCCGCAGATGGGCATGACCCAGTAGAACACGCCCACGGCTACGCCCAGCGAGGAGGTCTGCTGTCCCATAGCCAGCTGGGACACCTGAAAACCGCCGAACACCAGAATGGTCGCGGAGAAGAGGAAGGCGATGACCTCGGCAAAGATGTGGAACGCCTTGCGCATGATGGGGTTGAACCGGTCCACCAGCACGGGGATGTTCATGTGGCCGCGCTCGCCGGAGACGATGGTAGCACCCAGCATGGTACTCCAGCCGAACAGATAACCAACCAGCTCTTCCGACCATGTGGAGGGAGAGTTGAAGATGTAACGCACGATGACCTGATAGGTGGTCAGCACCACCATGACTGTCATGCTCAGACCTGCCAGCAGGTTGAGCACCTTGTTCAGGGTATTTCTCAGTTTTTCCATGATGCTCCTCCTCAATCCGCAGTATGGGCAGCGTTGTGCTGCTGAATCAGGTCATAAATGGGCTGCAAGTCCGGGTTTGCTGCCAGCACGGAATCGTGCAGGGGGGCCATAGCCTCCTGAAACGGTGCAGTGTCCGGGTAAATAAAGTTGACGTGCTGCTCATTCTCGGCCTTGTCTTTGGCCTCAGCCACAGCATCCTCCCAGGCGTCCTGCTCGGTGCGCTTCACGATCTGGAAGCCCTCTTCAAAGATCGCGCGCTCCTCGTCGTTGAGCTCGTTCAGGAAAGCGTAGTTTGCCACCAGCAGATCCGGCACCATCTGGTGCATATCGTAGGAGTAATACTTGCAGATATCGCCGTGACCGTTATCGGTCAGAGCCAGCTCGTTGTTCTCGGCACCATCCAGAATACCGGCCTGCAGTGCGGTGTACACATCGCCGAAGCCCATGGGGGTAGCCGTGCCGCCCAGCAGACGCATCATTTCCACATTGGTGGGCGACTGCTGCACGCGGATCTTCAGACCCTTCAGGTCGGAGGGCTGGTTGATGGGGGTCTTGATGGTGTAGAAGTTGCGGGTGCCGGCATCCAGCCATGCCACCGTTTCCAGACCGGCCTTGGAAGTGGTCTTGAAAATGGGGTCCGTCACCTCGGGGTCGTCCATGGCCTCGTGATAGGCTTCCACGCTGGAGAACAGGTAAGGCAGGTTGAAGATCTGGTATTTGGCGCTGAAGGTCTCCATGATGGCATTGGACGCCACCACAAAGTCGATGGCACCGGTCTGGGTCAGCTGCACCATTTCGGTCTGGGAGCCCAGCAGCTCGCTGGGGTACACCTCCACGCGGTACTTGTCGCCCAGCTTCTCGTTGATATAGTTGGCGAAGGCTTCCAGTCCCAGATGATCCGGGTGGGTCTGGGATTGCACATGGCCGATGCGCACGATCTTGCGGTCGTCATCGGAGCCGGCGCCGCAGCCGGTAAGCATCATGCTGCTGGTCAGTGCCGCCGCGCCCATCAGCGACAGAAACGTTCTTCTCTTCATGAATGGCATCCTCTCTTTTCGCGTTTTTCTATGATTATAGTTTAACAAACCGTTCATTTTTGCGAAACCGGATTATTTTGTGAAACGCAGTACGATTTTGTCTTTGTTGTATCCAAGTACAATTTTTGTGTTTTGCGGACGAAAGAAACTGGCAAAAATAAAGAAGCGCCCGTCCCTCTCCTGCTGACAGGCAGAAAAGAACGAGCGCTTCTTTTGTGTCGGATTTATCCCTGTACCGCTTTTTCCGCTGCGGCCATGCGGTATTCCGAAGGGGTCTGGCCGGTCAGGCGCTTGAACACCCTTGTGAAGTAGTTGGGGTCGCTGTAACCCACAGCAGCGCCGATATCCTTCAGGCTCAGGCGCGGGTCCAAAATCAGCTGGCGCGCCTTGTTCACTCGATATTCGTTCAGGTAGGCCGAAAAGTTCACCTTAAAGCACTGCTTGAACAGCTTGCAGAAGTAGGCGTCCGAGTAGCGCAGCGCAGCGGCGGCATCCTGCATGGAGATATCCTCCCCATAGTGAGCGTCGATGAAGCGGCTGATCTCGGCACGGATGATGGCGGTACGCATATCCTCGTCCTCTTCCCGGCGGACAGGCTGTTCAGGCGCAGGGGGCTGTACCGGGTGGGCAGGCAGCGGCACCGACACCTGCCGGATGGCATCCTCCACCGCGAATACCAGTTCCTGCTCATTGTAAGGCTTGAGCAGATAGTCCAGCGCCCGCACAGAGATCGCCTGCCGTGCGTAGTCGAACTTATCAAAGCCGGTCAGGAACAGGATGGCGCAATTTTTGTCCGTTTCGCGGATCTTGCGCGCCACCTCCAGCCCGGTGAGACCCGGCATTTCAATGTCCAGCACAGCCACCTGCGGCACTTCGCGAGAAAAAATTTCCAGAGCCTCTCTGCCGTTTTTGGCCTCATACAGGCTTATCAGATCTCCCAGATACTTCTGCAAAGTCCGGCACAGCACCTTGCGCTCGATCAATTCATCCTCTGCCACCAGCAATTTGCACTTCACGAGAGCGTCTCCTCCTTTTCTTCCGGCTGCTGCGTTTGCGGCAGTTCAAACCGCACCACAGTGCCATGACCTGCACGGCTGTACACCTGCATTTTACCGCCCGGATACAGCATCCCGATGCGGCGGGAAATGTTGCCAAGGCCGATGCTGCGGCCGGTCTGCTCGCTCTGGGCAATTTTGGTTTGCACGGCGTCCAGCTCCTCTGGGGTCATCCCCTTGCCGTTGTCCGCGACCGTGAGCACCAGCACCTTGCCCTGCATCCATGCCCGCAGCAGGATGCGTCCGCCTTCCTCGCGGGACTTGAGCCCGTGCGAGTAAGCGTTTTCCACCACCGGCTGCAGCATAAAGGACGGCACCAAAACCGCCGCAGGCTGCACCCGGATGCTTTTTTCTACGGTAATGCGTCCATCAAACCGCATCTGCTGCAGATAAATATAATCCTCCAGTCCGTCCAGCTCCTCCTCCAGAGTGATTTGCTGACGCTTGGTACGCAGGTTGTGCCGGAACAAACTGCCCAGATGCACGATCATCTGGTCGGTGGTGGAAGCATCCTCCAGCCGCGCCATACAGGAGATCATGTTCAGGGTGTTGAATAAAAAATGCGGGTTTACCTGACTTTTAAGCACCTCCAGCCGGGTGTGTTCCAGATCCTTTTCCAGCGCAAGGTTCCGCACCTCTTCCCGGTGCAAGGCCTGCTGCGTGGTCAGCTGCTGCGCCATGGCGTGCTTCATCTGGTTGAAGGTGGCCGTCAGCCGCCCCACCTCGTCGCTGCTTTTCACCGGTAGATCCGGGCTGGAAAAATCTCCCTCGGCAATGCTGCGGGAAGCCTGCGCCAACCGCAGCAGCGGACGCACCACCGCGCGGCTCAGCACCCGGATGAGCAGCAGCATCAGCACGGCCGCCGTCAGGAACAGCCCCAGATACAGCCACGGCAGATGCCGGAGGCGGGTCGCCGTGCTGCTGTAAAGGGTGTTTTCCTGTTCCAGCGTGGCCTGTGTCAGACGCAGCGCATACTCGGCAAGGTAGTCTTGCAGCGCCATCACATGGTACATCTGTTCAATATAGGTATCTGCCGAGGGCGAAAGCTGCAAAAAGGCATCCCGCTCCTGCCGATAGCCCGCGTATCCCTGTAAAAGGTTCCAGGTACGGGCATAGCGTTCTTCGCCGATACGGGCGTAATCGAAGGGCAGGGCCGCAAGGCTCTGCTCGGCGGCAGTGCAGGCGGCGGTATAGGCCTGCTCCGTTTCAGAAGTAGGCTGGCGCACATAGCGTGCAAAGGCCTGTGCTTCGTCCTTGAGGGCGTTCTGCACCGTGTAGCAGAGGGCATTGTCGGCCAGCAGCGTATCAAAGGAGTGCACCGTCCATTGACCTGCTATGGTAGCAATGCCGGTAGAAAGCATGGTGACCAGCAAAATCGCGGCAAGCCATGCCGTGACCCTGCTGCGCAGGGAAATACCGTCCTGCGTGGTTTTGTTCCGTGCCATACGCTTTCCCTCCTGCCCTTGCAGCACCCGGTCTTTTTTATAAGATAAGTATAATAATCTCCCGGGGAAAGTGCAACTGCAAAAAAGCACCGGTTTTCGTAAGGGAGCCGGTGCTTGCAGGCAATGTGCCAAGCGGTCAGCGGGTCAACAGCTCAAAATGGTTCCGTTTGGTGACCAGCAGCCCTTCTTTTTGCAGCTTGGAAAGCTCCACCGACATGGCGGCACGCTCCACGCAGAGAAAATCCGCCAGCTGCTGACGGTCAAAGGGGATGTCAAAGGAAAGGGAGGACTGCCGGATGGATTCGGCGGACAGGTAGGACAGCAGCTTTTCCCGGGTGGTTCGCTTGCTGACATGGGTGATCTTATCGTTAAAAAGCAGTATTTTGTTTGCCAGAACGCTGACCAGATTGCGGATGAGTTTCTGGTGATGGTCGCAGGCGGTGGGGCAGGCGGTGAGCAGCCGCTTGACGTTCAGCAGCAGGATCTCGCAATCCTCCTCTGCCACCACGCTGATGTTCAGGATGGCACCGGGGGTGGCGGCGTAAGGCTCCCCGAAAAAGTCTCCGGTATTGCACTTGGACAGGATATTGCGGTGTCCCCAAAGATCCTCCTGTATCACAAGGGTGGAGCCAGACAACATGAGCCCCATGACCTCCGTGGAATCTCCGGCACGGAAAATGTAGGAACCCCGGGGACGGGTGATTTTCGCTGCACTGACGCAGTGCAGGATGGACAGAATCTCATCATCGGTAAGCCCGGTAAAGAAGGGGCAGCTCCGCAGAACAGGCAGATATTTTTGCATAAATGCTCTCCTTGTTGGAATTCAAACATACAAGATGGCTTTAGTATACTATAATAAACCTGCAAATGCAAAAACACCCACAACAGGAGAGTATAGATATGATTCGGAAGATCATCCATATTGACGAAGAAAAATGCAACGGCTGCGGGCTGTGCGCAACCGCCTGCCATGAGGGAGCCATTGATATCATCAACGGCAAAGCAAAGCTGGTGCGGGAAAATTTCTGCGATGGCTTTGGCGACTGCCTGCCGGGCTGCCCCACCGGAGCTATCACCTTTGAGGAGCGGGAAGCCCCTGCCTACGACGAGGCAGCGGTGCAGGAGAACAAAAAGAAAAAGGAATTGCAGGAGAAGATGAAGCACCTCCACGAGGGCGGCTGCCCCGGCTCCCGGATGCGGATGCTGGAACAGCCGGAGGCTGCCGAAAGTGTGGCTTCTGCTCCCGTACAGCCGGTCTCCCGCCTGCGCAACTGGCCGGTGCAGATCAAGCTGGCACCCATCCATGCGCCTTACTTTGAGGGTGCAAAGCTCCTGATTGCAGCGGACTGCACGGCCTATGCCTACGCCAATTTCCATCAGGAGTTTATGCGCGGCAAGGTGACCCTTATCGGCTGCCCGAAGCTGGATGCTGTGGATTACAGCGAAAAGCTGACCGAGATCCTGCGCAGCAACGATATCCAGAGCGTGACCATCCTCCGCATGGAGGTGCCCTGCTGCGGCGGCTTGGAGATGGCGGCGAAAAAGGCGCTTCAGACCAGCGGAAAGTTCATTCCGTGGCAGGTGGTCACCATCTCCATTGACGGAAAAATTCTGGATTAAAAGCACAGGACAGACCTATACCGCCTTTTAATGCTTCACGCATTTCTTGCCTTGCGGTAAAATACCATAGATTCCATAAGCGGGCGACCTGAAAAAGGCTGCTCGCTTTTTTATCGTCATCGCAGTATTTTTGCGGGAACGGCTTTTTGCCGGTAAGGGATAAAAGCGTTCCATAGAAAATAGGTGCTCTTTACAAGAAAAAATCTTGAAACGCTTCTGTTATAATGTTACAATTATGCTACATAATAGGATAGATATTCAAAAAAGCTGCTGACAGCAGAACGAGAATGATATTGCAAGCACCTTCCTGAAATCGGTGAAGTGAAAATAAAGCCGGAATGAGACCGTCTGGGGTGGAGAAAGATTGGATAAAATGAAAAACTCTGGAATGAGCGAAACCATGCAGACCTTGACACGGAAAAGCGCCTGTGTGATGCTGAGCCTACTGTTGCTACTGTCAGCCGTGCTCCCTGTGAAAGCTGCCGCGGAAACCGCCTCTGCAAAGGTTGTTCGTGTCGGCTCGTTTGAGGACACCTTCAACTATGTCAACGAGAAGGGCGCAAGAAAGGGCTACGGCTACGAATTGCTGGAGACCTTGTCCGGCTATACAGGCTGGCAGTTCGAGTATGTGACCTGCGACTGGTCAGACTGCTTCGAAAAGCTCAAAAACGGCGAGATCGACATTATTGGCGGTATCTCTTATACGGAGGACCGCACCCAGGAGATGCTGTTTTCAGACGAGCCGATGGGAGTGGAAAAATATTACCTCTACGCCGATCTCTCGCGCGCAGACATCTCCGCCTCCGACTTCAAGACGCTGAACGGCAAAAAGATCGGCGTTCTGATGGGAACAGAGCCGGAAGTGATGCTGGCCGAGTGGGAAGAAAAATACGGCCTGAAAACGGAACACGTCAACATCTCCAACAACGAGGATGTGAAGCAAAAGCTGGCAAACCACGAGATCGACTGCTTTGTTTCGCTGGAAGAATCCTTCTGGGCAGAGCGTGGCATCTCGACCATAACCCGTGTGGGAGAATCCGGCATCTACTATGCGATCAACAAAAACCGGCCTGATATCAAGGAAGAACTTGACGATGCGATGCGCGCGTTGGACGAAGCTGTGCCTTTTTATACGGCGGATCTGTACAAAAGATATTTCTCAATGGATTATACGCCCATCCTTACAGGGGAGGAAAAGGCGTGGCTCAGAAAGCACGGTGCGATCAGGATGGGCTTTCTGGCGAGCGACAGCGGCGTCAGCACCTTTGACCCTGCCACCGGGGAGTTTACCGGGGTAATCACGGACTATATTCAGTTTGCAGCAGATTGTCTGGGCAATCAGGAACTGGAATTCCAGCTGGTCGGCTATGACAGCAAGGAAGCAGAACTGGATGCGCTGAAATCGGGCGAGATCGACATGATCTTCCATTGCGACCAGAACCCCAATCTGGCGGAAGAGTATCACTTTGCCTGTACCAACACAACGTGGACCTCCAACCTGATGGCGGTCACGAACAAACAGCACTTTAACGAAAACAATGTAAACCGCATTGCCGTTCCCCAAAACAAACTCTCCCTGAAAAAGTACCTTGCGTTTTATTACCCGCAGTGGGAGATCGTGGACTGCGATACACAGGAGGATGCGGCAAGGCTGGTCAAAGACGGACAGGCAGATTGCTTTGTTACCGGGATCAGCAGTGAGAATAAATACAGCAAGAAATACAGCTTTTACAGCGTTCCGCTGGTAAACCCTGTAAGATCCTGCTTTGCGGTCAATAGCGGAAACCGCAGCCTGCTGTCCATCCTGAACAAAACGATCAAGGCAATGCCTGTTAATATGCTTGCCGGCGCGCTTGCGATGTATAAGAGCTCCGCGCGGAAGGTTACCCTGAGCGATTTTATAAAGGATAACTTCTTTAAAGTTATGTTGATCAGCAGCATTGCTGTTGCAGTTGTTCTGCTCACGATTTTGATGCTGCTCCAGAAGGCGCGTAAAGCCGAAGCTGCTGCAAGGAAAGCCGCAAGCGATACGCAGGAACTGAATGCAAAATTGCAGGTCGCCGTGGAAAAAGCAGAGAGCGCGAACCGCGCCAAGAGCACCTTCCTTTCCAATATGTCCCACGATATCCGCACCCCCATGAACGCCATCATCGGCTTTACCACGCTGGCACTCAGCAACATTGACGATACAGACCGGGTGAAGGATTATCTTGCCAAGACCCTTGCATCCAGCAACCATCTGCTCTCCCTCATCAACGATGTGCTGGATATGAGCCGCATTGAAAGCGGAAAGATCCATCTGGAAGAGGTGGAAGTCAACCTTTCGGATGTGCTGCACGATTTAAAAACCATCGTCAGCGGGCAAATTTATGCAAAACAGCTGGAACTTTACATGGATGCCATGGACGTGACCGACGAAGACGTCTACTGCGACAAGACCCGGCTGAATCAGATCTTGCTGAACCTGCTGTCCAACGCCATCAAGTTTACCCCGGCGGGCGGCACGGTCTCGGTACGGGTGCGGCAGCTTGCCGGTAAAGTGCGCGGCTGCGGACAGTACGAGTTCCGCATCAAGGATAACGGCATCGGCATGAGCCAGGAGTTTGCCCAAAAGATCTTTGAACCCTTCGAGCGGGAGCGCACCTCCACGGTAAGCCGCATCCAGGGCACCGGCCTTGGCATGGCCATCACCAAAAACATCGTGGATATGATGGGCGGCACCATCGAGGTGCAGACAGCGCAGGGCAAGGGCACCGAGTTTACCGTCTGCGTGCCCATGCGCGCACAGACCGAGCAGCGCCCGGTGGAAAAGATCACCGAGCTGGAAGGCTTGAAGGCACTGGTGGTGGACGACGACTTCAACACCTGCGACAGCGTGACAAAGATGCTGGTCAAGGTGGGCATGCGCGCCGAGTGGACCCTTTCCGGCAAGGAAGCGGTGCTGCGTGCGCGGCAGTCCATTGAGATGAGTGACGCCTACCACGCCTATATCATCGACTGGCGTCTGCCGGATATGAACGGCATCGAGGTCACCCGCCAGATCCGCAGCCTGCACGATGATACGCCTATTATCATCCTGACCGCCTACGACTGGTCGGATATTGAGGTGGAAGCAAAAGCAGCCGGCGTGACCGCCTTCTGCGCCAAGCCCATGTTCATGTCCGACCTGCGCGAGACCCTGATGAGCGCCCTTGGCCAGAAGCCGGCGGATGCGGTGCAGAGGCTTTTGCCGGAAAAGAACGCCGACTTCAAGGGCAAGCATATCCTGCTGGTGGAGGACAACGAGCTGAACCGCGAGATCGCGCAGGAGATCCTGCGGGAGTACGGCTTCCTTGTCGATTCGGCAGAAAACGGCGCCGTAGCGGTGGAAAAGGTAAGTACTGCCGCGCCGGGCAGCTACGATCTGGTGCTGATGGACGTGCAGATGCCGATCATGGATGGCTATACCGCCACCCGGAAGATCCGCGCACTGGACGACCCGGCGCGGGCAAAGCTGCCGATCCTTGCCATGACCGCCAACGCCTTTGACGAGGACCGCCGCAACGCCTTGGAAAGCGGCATGAACGGCTTTTTGTCCAAGCCCATCGTGATCGACGACCTTGTGCAGGAGCTGCACAAAATTTTGTAAATGAAACGCAGGTCAGGTGAATAAAAAAGAATGCACCCGCAGCATTTGCGCCCGGAGGCCAAAACCTCTGAAAAGCCTGCTGCGGCATCATGGAGCCGGTGGCAGTCTGGGTGCGCAAGGGCGGCGAATGGGCCATCATCCACCGCTGCAAACGCTGCGGAAAGATCAGTTCCAACCGTGTGGCGGCAGACGACAACCCCATGAAGCTCATGAGCATTGCCATGAAGCCCCTGTGCTCTCCGCCGTTCCCGCTGGACTATATTGAGGAAATGACCGCCTTGATGGGCGGTGATGGACGGATGCGGTAAGCCGCAGGAGGAACTACAAGATGGAGTATATCCGAATCACAAAAGAAAACATCGACAAGGAACACATCTGTTGTGCCATGTCCGGCAAACAGAGCCTTGCCAAGAAGGAATGGCTCAAGCAGTGCTTTGAGGAGGGGCTTGTTTTTTACCGCAGTGCGGAGCGCGGCAAATGCTTTATCGAGTACATCCCGGCAGAAAACGCATGGGTGCCCATTGATGCCGATGGCTATCTGTACATCAACTGCCTGTGGGTCTCCGGCTCCCTGAAGGGGCACGGCTATTCCAGCGAACTGCTGGAGGAATGCCTTCGGGATGCCAAGGCGCAGGGCAAAAACGGCGTTTGCATTCTGTGTGCAGAAGGGCGCAAACGGGAGTTTCTCGCTGATCCCAAGTTTTTGACCCATAAGGGCTTCAAGGTTTCGGACACCTCCGATTGCGGCATCAACCTCATGTACCTGCCCCTTGCAGAGAGTGCCCCGCCGCCAAAATTCAAGGCCTGCGCCAAGCATCCCAAGGTGGAGGAAAACGGCTTTGTCCTCTACTATACCGACCAGTGCCCCTACACCTATTATTGGGTGCCAAAGGTGCAGGAGGCTGCAAAGGAACATGGAATCCCGTTCAAAGCCATCCACGTCACAGAGAAAGAGACGGCACAGAATGTGCCCGCACCCGTCACCACCTATGCACTGTTCCGTGATGGGAAATTCGTGACACAGGGCATCCAGTCGGACAAGAAATTTTTGAAATTAGCAGGCGCAGCGGATTGAGAGATTCAGGAGGAAAAATGCAATACGATCAAACGGTTATCACACCAAAAGGACTGATCGTCTACATCCGAAACGGTGTGGCATCCGATGGAAGCGCCGTGCTTGAAAACTTTGATTTGACACACGCAGAAACCGATTATCTGCTGAGTTATCCCGATGAAAATCACTTTGATGCGGAACAGGAAAGCCGCTACTTGGAGAAAAAAGCAACCAGCCCGAATGAGATCGAACTGATCGCCTTTGTGGACGGTAAAGTGGCAGGAACTGCCGGAATCGATGCAATCGGAGCGCAGTATAAAGTGGCGCATCGTGCCGAATTTGGCGTCAGCATCCTAAAATAGTATTGGGGTCTGGGGATCGGGCGAGCCTTGATGGAAGCCTGTATCCATTGCGCCAAAACCGCCGGATATGCTCAGTTGGAGCTGGAGGTAGTGGCGGAGAACGCAAGAGCAATTTCCATGTACCAGATGGCAGGGTTTGTGGAATATGGCAGAAACCCAAAAGGTTTTCGCTCTCGGAACGCTGGATATCAGGAACTGATCTCCATGCGGCTGGAATTGTAGAGCTTATCGACTGAAAACAGCCCTCCTGACCATGACGGCCGGGAGGGCTGTTTTTGGTAGGGAGGTTGACCAGTATGAGGACGATACCCGGACTACCGCAAGGCGCGGAACGAGAGGCAGGAACTGGTTCGGGCACAGAAAAATGTAGAACGTTTTTTTGCAGAGGAAAAGAACACCACCGAGAAAACACAGACACGTTAAAAAAAGTCGCCGAGGAGTTTCCCTGTTGGGAGGCATCCTCGGCGGATTTTTTAGTTTATATAGCAGCTTTGCGGAGCAATGCGCCTGTTACCCGTATATTTTCCCCACGATCTTTCCGCGTGCTGCGGCGGGCAGAAGCTTGCACAGCAGGCTCAGGAACTTATACTGTGCACCGGCAACATAAACGACTGCCGGGTTCTTTTTCTCAACAATACAGGCGATGTATCGTCCAATTCGTGCAGGGCCCATGCCGTTTTGTTCGTCACACTCCATCTGACTGACGCTCCGGGAGATACGTCCACCGTATTCATCATCGCCGAGAATGCTTTTCTGGCGTGCTTTTGTAAAACCGGTGCAGATGTCACCAAGCTCTACGACGGTAACATGGATGCCGTAGGGCTTGACTTCGTTTGCCAGAGCGTAAGAGTAAGAAGAAACGGCAGCCTTGCTTGCAGAGTAGAAGGTCTGGAACGGAATGTGCGCTACGGCGGCAACGGAGCTGATGTTCACAATATGCCCCTTCCCTTGATGGCGTAGGAAGGGGAGAACCGCTTTATTTACAGTGACCGTTCCGAAGAAATTCACATCGAACTGTGCTTTGGCTTGTTCCATGGACGTAAACTCCACCGCACCGGAAATGCCAAAGCCTGCACAGTTGATCACCGCATCAATTTTAGTCTCTTTTTGGATGACCTGCTGCACGGCGGCGGTGACAGCGTCTTCATCGGTCACATCGACGGACAGATGGGTGACGCCCTCCATAGGGATATTTCTGCGGCTGAACTCATAGACGATGCAGCCGTTCTCCTTCAGAGCGGATGCCGTGCACCGCCCGATGCCGGAGCTTCCTCCGGTAACAATGACGACCTTGTTGTTTTCTTCCACCATGATTTTCCTCCTGAAAATGTTGATCTGGTTCGAGTATACCGCATCGCAGGGCGGCTGTCTATACGGATAGCCGGATCGTGGAAAAGTACAGGGATCAACTTGCGTAAATTTTCACGCAGATTGGCCTCTCTTTTTTACACAACCAATGCCAATTAGCGCTTGAAAACGAAATGCTGCGCAAGTATACTATACTAGTTATACTATACAAGCTTGATCAAAAATCAGTATGCCAGTTGACCATAAAAGACATACCAGAATTGAAGCGTGCGGCGGGGTCAAAACCCTACGAGGATGAAAATGAAATTCGATAGAAGACTTACAGATGAAATCTACACTTCCGATACGGTAAGGCTGGGAAAAAATGCATTTCAGGCCATGCAGGAGACGATCTATCATAATGGCGGTGTCGGAACCATTACCGGGTACTATGATGCCGAATTGTCGATCCTGTCGGTCAGTGATCTGTTGCTGCATAATCTGAACCACAGCTATGCATCCCTGATGGAACAGACAAAGGGTTCGCTGAAGAATCTTTTCTATAAGAAAGATGCCGCATTCCTCGACAATGCACGCTTTCGTCAGCTCCAAGGCGAAGGGGAAGGCCGGATCCTCACGGCAGATGGGGCTCCCGTCTATGTGCGTCTCTACAAAAAAGATGCAGTCGATACGGATGGAACACCGATCTGGATCATGTCAGTACAGATGAACTGGGCGTATGAGAACCTTGCGCTGGTTAATGAATCCATCCATTCTGCACTATGGTATTTTGAGTGTAATGAAAACGGTGAGATCGTTCATGTGAACTGGAGCCATGCGTTCCGGCAGATCCTTGGATATCATGACATTCTGGATTTTCCGAACAAACTGGATTCGTGGTCGAACCTTCTGCACCCGGAGGACTATGACCGGGTAATGCAGCTGCTTTTGGAAGCGATTGCGGACAAAACCAATGCTACGAAGTATAATGTTGAGTACCGACTGAAAATGCAGGATGGCCAATACCACTGGTTCCGGGCATCGGCGGAGGTGATACGCCGTCTGGATGGTTCGGCCAATCGAATTGCCGGAATCATCAGCAACATTGACGCGGAAAAAAGAAGCCGGATGCAGGCGCAGCGGGCAGCGGCATTTCACCGTGCATTTACCAGCGCAAACCTCTGCGAATACTATGTAAATCTGGAAAAGAACACCTTTGACACTTTCAAAGTGGAGCCCTCTTTGATGACGGCCTTTGAGCAGAACCACACATGGGATGGACTAGTCAGATTCCTTGTGGATAACTATGTGGTTGAAGAGGACAAAAAGTCTGTAACGGATTTCTACAATCGCGCCTACATCACGGAAAAACTAAAGGGGCTTGAGACGGAGCTGCGTCAGGAGTGCCGCATCGTTCTGGATGGGGAGGAACGATGGGTCAGCAACGTGGTCATGCGCGGCGAGATCGAAGATTCCGAATATGCGATGATTTTTCTGCGGGACATCACAGAGTCCAAAGCAGAGACGGCACGGCGGATGCAGATGGCCTCAGATAACGCATCGATGGATCTTTTGATCAAGAGTATGGTGCGTCTGCTGGACCGCTTTGTCGTCTGCGATCTGGAGAATGACCGGTATCGGTTCTATAATCTGCAAGGTGAAATGATATACGCGCCGACGGGAACCTACCATGATTTTGTGGAGCAGGTGGCTGTAAGGTATAAGACGTTGGAGCCATTGGCGGCGGTGGACGCATTGTTCTCACCGGAAAATATCCGCAGGAATTTGCAGAGCGAGAACGACATCTACAAATTTGAATACTGCTCCATAGATGAGAACACCTATAAGATCGCTTCCTTCATTCCGCTGGAGTGGGATGGCACAAAGCTGGTCAAAGCACTGTTGGCATCTATGGATGTGTCACAGGAGAAAAAGGCCGAAATCGAATCCCATAAGGCACTGAAGGA
>OHXL01000114.1_pt1 | contig 22145 bp, 23 predicted proteins | sample 1579991 | NCBI WGS metagenome assembly OHXL01 (sample SAMEA3882541, study PRJEB24775) | human gut metagenome | biome: human-associated habitat; feature: intestine environment; material: feces | place: Netherlands | collected 2009/2010
CGTCATCGCCCACCACGCAGATGTTGCGCTCCGGCCCGGTGAGCAGGCTGACCAGACGGAACTGCGCCACGCTGGTATCCTGATACTCGTCCACCAGCAGGTAGCGGTACTTGTTCTGGTAGAACTCCCGCACATCCTCGTGTTCCGCCAGCAGCTGCACGGTCTGGTAGATCAAGTCGTCAAAATCGAACGCACCGGCCTCTTTCAGCTTTTTCTCGTAAGCTGCGTAGATGCGGGCGGTCTGGGTGCTCTTCACGTCTCTGGCGTGGTCTGCAAGTGCCTGCTCCGGGCTGACCAGCTGATCCTTCCAGCGGCTCATCTGGTTGATGGCGGCCTTGATGGGCAGGAATTTATCATCGATGCTCAGCTCTTTATATACGGTTTTCATTACACGCTGGGCATCGTCTGTATCATAGATGGTAAAGCTGCGGGGGTAGCCGATCTCTTCGGCCCAGCGGCGCAGAATGCGCACACAGGCCGAGTGGAAGGTGGAGGCGAACACTTCGTCCCCTTCCTCGCCGCCCAGCATCCGGCGCAGACGCTCTTTCAGCTCCCCTGCTGCCTTGTTGGTAAAGGTAATGGCCATCACGTTCCAGCTGCGCACCGCGTTGCGGCGCAGCATCCCGTCCAGCCAGCTGGGGGTGTCTGTACCGGTCATAATGGCGGTGCGCAGGGCCTTGACGTCCTCCTCGGTCACCGGGCGGGGCGTTTCCTTGGAGCCATGCGCCGAGCCGAACCGGATGAGGTTGGCGATGCGGTTGACCAGCACGGTGGTCTTGCCGCTGCCGGCACCGGCAAGGATGAGCAGCGGGCCGTCCGTGGTAAACACAGCCTGCCGCTGCATATCGTTCAGGCGGCCGAATTGCTTTTCAATGTAAGTATCACGCAGGGTGCAGAATTCCTGCCCGAGAGATGCTGCCATGGTTTCACCTGTTTCCTTCGCTGTTATTCATACCGTATAGTATAACACATTTCGAAATAGTTGTACACCAAAACTGCATAGAGTTACAGCTGCTTTTCCAGCAGATAGCGGTCGTAGCCGCCGTACATCTCCCGGCGGCAGCGGATGACAAAGCCGGAAGCCTGTGCGTTGTGCAGGCTGTAACTGTTGTCCGGGCTGACGGTAGCCCCCAGATGGGCGATCTGCGGCGGCAGCAGCGGCAGAGCCGCTTCCAGCATGGCGCGCTGGAAGCCGTTGCCCCGCCAGTCCGGGTGCACTACTGCGCTGTCTGCGTTGGCCCAGTGTTGCCACTGACTTTGCGGCACGCCCAGAAAAGCAGCGTAGTTCTCACTGCTCTGCCCGCACAGGCGCAGGATGAGGTAGGCCCCCAGCCGCCCCTGCTGCCACGCACCGATACACACCCCGGTGCGCAGATAACCGGTAATGTTTTCCAGCGTATCCGGCACGAACTGCTCCGGGTGCGGCATGGCGGCGCGCACTTCGTTTTGCAGCGCGAACACCGCCGGTGCCTCGGCAGGGGTGCAGCGCCGTAGGGTGACAGCCTGCCGGGCGGGCTTGCCGCATACTTTTTGCAGAAAATAGTCCATCTGTACTATGCCCTCCAAAATAAAATCGTACTTTTCAGCAGATTCCAGTATAAATGACGCTTTTCTAAATGTCAAATTATGCTATAATAAGAGAGAAGGGGCTGTGGAGGAATCCTCCCGGCCCGTTCGTATGAAGTTCGGGGCGGCGCTGCCGCCCGGAAACGGAGGAACCATCCATGAAAGATCCCGCACTGGCATCGTCCAGCCGCTTGGGCGGCGCTGTGATCAGTGACCGCGTTGTTGCAAGCCTGCTGGAGGAGCTGACCAACGGGCGCTATGCCCAAGCCGACCGCCTGCCCGCCGAGGTAGACCTTGCCACCGAGTTGGGGGTAAGCCGCACCGTGATCCGTGACGCGCTGAGCGAGATGGAGCGCGCCGGTTATGTGGAACGGGTGCGCGGTATTGGCACGGTAGTGAACCGTGCTGTGCTGGGGCTGCGCAGCCGCTTGGACCAGAAGCTGGAGTACTACCCGCTGATCCGCAGCTTTGGCAGCTACCCCCATGCAGACGGCATTCAGGTGATGCTTCTTCGTGCAGGCGAGGAGATGGCCCACGCGCTGGCGCTGGAGGTCGGCGATGAGGTGATCTGCATCAAAAAGCGTATCCTTGCCGATACCACCCCGGTGATCTACTCCATCGACTACCTGCCCCGCAGCCTGTTCGGCAACCGGGACTACACCCGCATCGACCTGACCGGCGACATCTTTGAGATCCTGGAGCAGGAGTGCCACCAGCAGATCTCCTCCAATGTGGCGCACCTGAAGGCCAGCTGCGGCGACGAGGCCATCCGCGCAGCCATGCGTCTTGCCCCGGGTGAGGCCATGCTGCTGCTGGACGAAGTGTGTTTCAATCGTTTGTGCAGGCCGGTGATGCGCTCGCTGAGCTACTACACAAACTTTTTTGATTTTTCCATTTTACGCAAACTACTTTAAACGGAGGTATACTGTCCATGCGTCATCTGATCGATCCTTTGGATCTTACCCAGCAGGAGATCACACAGCTGCTTGATCTTGCCGACCGTATCTGCGCCGACCCTGCTGCCTATCAGGAGGTTGCCAACCACAAAAAGCTGGCCACCTTGTTCTACGAGCCCTCCACCCGCACCCGCCTGTCCTTTGAGGCGGCTATGCTGAACTTGGGCGGCCATGTACTGGGCTTCCCCAGCGAGAACGTGTCCAGCGCCACCAAGGGCGAGAGCGTGGCCGACACCATCCGGGTGGTTTCCTGCTATGCCGATATCGTTGCCATGCGCCACCCAAAAGAGGGTGCACCGCTGCGTGCTTCCCGCTACTCCCGCATTCCGGTGATCAACGCCGGTGACGGCGGTCACCAGCACCCTACCCAGACCCTGACCGACCTGATGACCATTCGCCGCCGCATGGGCAGACTGGATGATCTGACCATTGGCCTGTGCGGTGATTTGAAGTTCGGCCGCACCGTCCACTCCCTGCTCAAGACCATGGCACGCTGCAAGAACATCCGCTTTGTGCTGATCAGCCCGGAGGAGCTGCGGGTGCCGGATTATATCCGTGAGGATGTTCTGAAACGCAACAATGTCGAGTTTGTCGAGGAGGAACGTCTGGAGGATGCACTTCCGGATCTGGATATCCTGTACATGACCCGTGTGCAGAAGGAGCGTTTCTTCAACGAGGAGGATTACATCCGCCTGAAGAACAGCTACATCCTCACCAAGGAAAAGATGGACCTTGCAAAGCCGGATATGGCTGTGCTGCATCCCCTGCCCCGCGTCAACGAGATTGCACTGGACGTGGACGACGACCCGCGCGCCGCTTATTTTGAACAGGTGCAGAACGGCGTTTACGTCCGCATGGCACTGATCATGACCCTGCTGGGGCTTGCAGACCCCAAAGCACCGAAGGAGGAGAACTGATATGTTGAATATTGACGAGATTCAGAACGGTATTGTCATCGACCACATCAAGGCAGGTACTGCCGTTGGTCTGATGGATCTGCTGGGCATTGCGGGCAACCGCACTGCCAGCGTGGCGCTGATCCAGAACGCCCGCAGCAAAAAGACGGCCAGCGGCCGCAAGGACATCATCAAGGTAGAGGGCGATGCCTCCTGGCTGAACCTGGATGTGCTGGCTTATCTGGACCCGAACATCAGCGTGACCATTATTGAAAACGGCAAGGCTGTCCGCAAGGAGCAGCCCAAGCCCCCCAAGCGTCTGGTGAACATTGTACGCTGCAAGAACCCCCGCTGCATCTCCAGCATTGAAGAGGAGTGCGACCAGATCTTTGAGCTGAGCTCCAACGGCAAGTACCGCTGCATCTACTGCGAGCAGGAGCTGCAGGTAAAGCCGGAGTAACTGCGCTTTTTACGATTTTAAATGCGCTCCGCTTCGCTCTGCGCATAGTTTAAGGAATTGCATTTTAGTTTTGCAGCTCAGCCAAGCCTGCGGGCTTGGCTGAGCTGCTTTTTCATGGGAGGGACGCAGAGGGAAACCGCAGCTGCCGCGCTGGTTTTCTACCGAAACAGTCGCGCGGCGGGTCGGCTTTCTGCTGACTGGCAGATACGATGATTTAATAGATAAAAAGGACTGCTATACTGGGCAAAACCCATGTACAGCAGTCCTTTTTGGTGCAAAAGAAAACTGACGGGACTCTTTGCAGCGCACGATACCCCGGCTTGCCTATGCCATTCCCGTACAGCAGGCAGCGCCGGAATTGCGACACATCGAGAAACTTTATCGACTGCACCCCCCAAAAGGTCCGCCGCAGAAAGCCCCGTCAGCAAGGTACTGTGCATTCCTGCACAGCCCAAAAAAGCAAAGGTAGGCAGCCTGCTTACACGCACCGCAGGCTGTTTTTCCATCCAGCAACAAAGCTTTTAAAAAGAAGGGTATTCCCCCCCTCCCACCGCAACGTGACCATGTCCGCACGGAAGGCTTCCTTTACTGACCACAGTATAGCAGAGTTACGCTTCTGTTGCACAAAAATTGTCATATTCTGACGGTGCAGATGTCATGAATTGCCGGTGGGCACCGCACAGGTAAAGCGGAACCAATTGTCCCGGCAGCTCAGGGTATACTCCGCACCGTGGCGCAGCAAAACGTCCCGCACGTTGGAAAGCCCCATGCCGTGGCCGGGCTCCTTGCGGGTGGTGCGGGGCAGCTGCCCATCCGGCGGCAGCTCCACATCTCGTTGCACCCGATTGCGCACCGAGAGAAGATATTCCACCTCCGTTTTGCGCACCCGCACGTAGACCTCCGGTGGGTATGCCTGCGCTGCGGCACAGATGGCGTTATCCAGCAGATTTGCCAGCACGGTGACCATATCCACCCCGCTCAGCGGGAAATCCCGCAGGTCGCAAAGGTCAAAATACACGCTTACGCCCTGCCGGGTGGCCTCCTCGTACTTGCGAGTCAGGATGGAGTCCAACAGCGGGTTGTGGGTATCCATAATGGTAGTGCTGGCCGCCACAGCCTTATCCACACCGGCAATATAGTCCTGCGCACCGCCCACATCTCCCTGTGCCAGCAAGGCACGCAACGCACTGATGTGGTTGGTGAACTCATGGGTCAGACGGCGCTGGGCAGTGTAGGAATCCAGCAGAGCCGAAGCCCGCTGCTGCTCCAGTTCGGCCTGAAAATGCAGGCTGCGACGCTGCATGACCTGATCATTGAACATTGCCACGATGCACAGATGCACCATGACAGCCACCGTAAGCCCCACTGTCATCCCCATTGTGGCCATGGTGGCCCTTTTGTTGTTATCTGTGAGCATGAGCAGGATGTTCAGCACCACGACCACGCCCGGAAAAAAGCTCATGGTCAGCGCCTGCAAAGGCTCCAGTGCATTGCGCCTGCGCCACTTGCCTACCAAAAAGGCCACAGCTGCGCCCACCACCATATTTGCCACCGCTATGATGATCAGACAGTCTGCGCGTTGGATGACCTGCTGCAGTTCACACTTCAGGATCCATGATATGACATACCTCATACTGTTTTCGACCAACAGGCACATGGTACCGTTGATCAGGCAGGCGGTAAACTTCTGACCCGGTGTGCCGCCAAATAGCATGACGGTGATGAACAGAAAAAGGATCGTGAGAGCCACTGCCCTCGGCGTAAAAAAGCCAAAGTTGTACACGACCGAGAGGGTCATCGTGAGCATGGTTATAACACCGGACCACACCAGAGGGTGCTTTACCCTGCCCTTGCCAAGGTAAGCATATTCCACCATGATAAAGCCGAGCCACTGGGCAAGGCAGATCCAGTGGCCGTACATATACCAGCGCCAGAATTCTTCATTCATCGCCGAACTGCCCCTTCCATTCCAGCCATGCGCTGCGGATGGCTGTATAGTACTGTCGGCTGACGCTCAGTTCTACCCCGCTGCGCAGCTCCACCTTATAGTTGCGGATGGAGCGCACATATTGCAGATTGACCACATCGCTGCGCCCTACCTGCAAAAAGCCGTTTTCGTACAGCATGGCGGGCAGATCAGCGATCTTGCCGTAAAAGGTGCAGATGGGCTGGTGCGGGATATCGCCGTAGACGTTGATCTGCCGCAGATCGCTTTCCAGATAATAGATCTGATCCAGCGGGATCTCACTGGTGGTACGGTTGTGGTGCACCTCCAGCGTTTTTCGGAGGTCGGACATGCCGGAAAAAATATCCTCCAGACAGCTGGGCAGCTGGGCGGCAATATCCCGCTTGAGTAGGTAGCGGTAAGCGTTGACCGTGTAGCCCTGCGGGGCAAATTCCAGATAAGCCGAAATGTACACCAGCACGATATCCGGGGCGACCTGCCGCAGCTTGCGTCCCAGTGCAATGCCGTCGGTGGTTTTCAGGTCTACATCCAGAAACGCCAGCTGGTAGCGTTCCAGCTCCGGGGTAGCCAGCAGCTGCTCACCGCTGGTGCAGACGGTGCTCTGCACCTGAATCTCCCGGGCGCGGAACCATTCCGAGATGTACTCGTCCATCCGCGCAGCGAAGGCCGCATCATCGTCACAGACCAGAATGTGCATGGGTGTGTTTCCTCCTTTTTGAATACAAAAAAGCATATAGCAGTGTTCCCCGCCGGGAGAAGCACCCTATATGCTTTTATATTACACTTGTTCCGCCTGTTCGTCAATCAAAGACGGAGCAGACGCTGGGATCACTTATGCAAGGAATTTGTCGTAGAGACCAAATGCAAAGATGAACACCACGATGAGCGGCAGCACATAAGTCAGGTAGCCGCGCATCCAGTCCTGCACCTTGAGACCCTTGCCGGTGTTGACCTCTTTTTTGTAGTTCTGCCAGCCCCAGCCGTAGCGGGTAACGCAGAACAGCAGATATACCAGGCTGCCCAGCGGCAGGAAGAGGTTGCTGACCAGAAAATCCTCTACATCCAGCACAGCACCGCCGAATACCGCAAAGCCGTCCCATGCCCACAGGTTATAGCCCAGCACACAGGGCATGGACAGCAGGATGATGAGCACAAGGTTCACCAGACTGGACTTTTTGCGGCTGCAACCGGTCAGTTCCATGCCGCAGCAGATGATGTTCTCGAATACTGCCAGCACGGTGGACATGGCTGCAAAGGCCATGAACAAAAAGAACAGGCTGCCCCACAGCCGCCCCATGGACATATTGGCAAAGATGTTGGGCAGGGTGATAAAGATCAGGCTGGGGCCGCTGGTCTGGTCTACATGGTAGGTAAAACAAGCCGGGAAGATGATCAGACCGGCGGTAATGGCTACAAAGGTATCCAGCACCACAATGCGGACAGATTCGCCCAGCAGGGAATGTTCCTTGCCGATATAGCTGCCGAAGATGGACATGGCGCCGATGCCAAGGCTCAGGGTGAAGAAGGCCTGATTCATAGCGGAGACCAGTGTGTTGACCACGCCCACCTCCTGCATCCGGGCAAAGTCCGGCACAAGGAAGAAGGAAAGGCCTTCCTTTGCCCCGGGCATGAACAGGCTGTTGACGGCAAGCACCACCATAATGAGGAGCAGGGCGATCATCATGCCCTTAGTCACGCGCTCCAGACCGCTTTGCAGACCCTTGGCGCACACCAGAATGCTCACTACCACCACAAATACCATCCAGAAGGTCATAGTAGCGGGGCTGGCCAGCATTTCGGTAAACTTACCGGCCACCTGCTCGGCGTTGAGCCCCGCCAGTTTGCCGACGGCGGTCATGTAGAAATAGTGCAGCATCCAGCCCGCCACGGTGGTGTAGAACATCATCAGCAGATAGCAGCCGATGAGGGTGAAGTAGCCGTGGATGTGCCACTTCTGCCCCGGCTTTTCCAGTGCCTGATACGCCCGCACCGGGCTTTTGCGGGAGGCGCGTCCCACGGCGAATTCCATGGTCATGATAGGCAGACCCAGAATGACTAGAAAAATCAGGTAGAACAGTACAAAAGCACCGCCGCCGCCCTGACCTGCAATATACGGAAACTTCCACACGTTGCCGATGCCGATGGCACAGCCTGCAGAAAGCAGAATAAAGCCCAGACGGGATTTCAGAGTTTCTCGTTCCATGATCCGATAACTCCTTACTTCTGCTTACGGGGTGTGTTTTTGCCCACGGGGCCGCGAGGACGGCGCTTGGCAGCCTTGGACTGCTGCGCAGCAGAACGGGTCTGTGCACGACCCTTGACCGCTGCGGCACGCAGACCGTTCACCTCAGCCTTAGTCAGCTCGCGGTAGGTACCGGGCTTGAGCATTCCCAGCTTGACCACACCCTCGGCGTTGCGCTTCAGGCGCACCACCTCAAGACCCACACTCTCGCACATCCGGCGAATCTCGCGGTTCTTGCCCTCTTTCAGGGTCATTTCCATCACGGTGCGGCCGGGCTCGTCAGTTACCACATTGATGGCACAGGGCATGGTCTTGGTGCCATCGTCCAGCACGACGCCGCTGCTCAGCTTGAGGATGGTAGCCTCGTCGGCGCGGGGCTGCACGGTAACGCGGTACAGCTTGGAGATACCGCCGGACGGATGGGTGACGGCCTGTGCAAAGGCACCGTCGTTGGTCATCAGCAGCAGACCCTCGCTGTCCTTATCCAGACGCCCCACCGGGTACAGGCGGGCGGGGATGTCGCTGACCAAGTCCATCACGGTCTTGCGGCCTAACTCATCGCTGGCGGTGGTCACATAGCCACGGGGCTTGTACAGCGCCAGATAATACAACTGCTGATTCTTTTGGATGTAGATGCGCTCGTCATCCACATGGAGCACGTCACGGTTGGGGTCCATTTTGTCGCCCACCTTGACCGGGTGGCCGTTCACCTTGACGCGGCCCTCGGCAATGATCTGCTCGGCGGCGCGGCGGGAGCACAAACCCTGCTCGGCCATGATCTTCTGAATACGTTCTTCTGCCATAATATTACTCCTTGTGCGCCTCACGGCGCTCAAAACGCGCACCGCTCCCCTGTTTTTGCGGGGCACAGTGCGCGGCTATATAAACCGCAGACCAAAAGGCCTGCGGCTGCGGCTTGATTTGTGTAAAGGGTTACTCTGCCTTGGGCTCCTCTGCGGGTGCCTTGGCGTCCTTTTTGACCAGAGTGGTAAGCTTTTCCACCAGCTCAGGCAGCATAGTCAGGGCACGGTCGATGCTGTTGGAGCTATCCGACAGCTGGATGGTGCGCACGTAGCCATCCTTGATGACCAGAAATGCCACCGGCTGAATGTTGACACCAGCACCGGAGCCGCCGCCAAACAGATCCTTGTTGGCAGCGTTCTTGCCGTTAAAATCGGTACCGCCGGAAGCGAAGCCGAAGCTCACCTTGGACACCGGCAGGATGGTGATGCCATCCTCGGTGGTGATGGGCTTGCCGATAATGGTGTTAGAGTCCACCATCTGGTGAATTTTCTCCATCGTAACGTTCATCAGGCCCTGAATAGGATGCTCTGCCATAAAACAACTCTCCTTTATTCATCCGTGCAGGCAGCAGGCCGCCGGAAAGCATTCTGATATAGATTTAGTGTACCACACTTTATATAAAGATGTCCAATACTTTTTTACGCCAGAACTCGTACAGTACCCGCACAGCGGCGATAACGATGAACAGCGCCTGTGCGCTGACACGGAAGGACACCTTGTCCGGCACAGTAGGCTGGGCGCTGCCGAAGTCCGGCAGAACGCGCAGCTGGTCAAATTCCAGAAAGAAGAAATGGTCCAGCACGCCAAGGGTCGGGTACAGCCACGCTTGCAGCTTGCCGTAGCTGCGGGCAGCTGCGGCGGGGTCGTCCCCGCGCACACCAAGGCAGACCGAAATCCTTGTAAAGCGGAGCGCGCCAAACACTGCCCGCAGCAGCGTACCCACGCCCCGCAGCATGGTGCAGATCACATCCAGCGTGATCTTTGCCTTTTGGCGGGGCGGCTTTTCGGCTTTAGGCTTTGCGGGCTGCGCAGCCTTTTTTTCAGCTTTTTTGCGCTTACGCTCTGCACGCCATGCACGGAATTTTGCTTTCAGTCTGCCGGTAAAGCCCTTGGGCTCCTCCGGTTGGGCGGGAGGTTCCGGCTTGGGGTATTGGAACACCGGAAAGGTAATGCCCAGTGCCCCGGCTTTTACGGTAAGGGTATCATTTTCCCAGCAGACATCCGCGCAGAAGGGGCACAGCAGCAACAGCGCTGCAAGCACCAACAAAATCAGCAGCAGGATGCCCACCGCCTTGAGGACGAACAGTAGACAAGCGCCCACTGCGGAAAGAACCATGACCATGGATCAGCCCTCACTTTCGGTCGGATCATCTGCCGGTGCATCGCTGTGCACCGGCGGCAGGTCTGCCAGACTGGACAGGCCGAACACACGCAAAAAGGTATCGGTGGTGCGGAAGCTGACCGGGCGACCCGGCAGATCCAGACGTCCGGCTTCCTCGATGAGCCCCTTTTCCAGCAGACCGGACACGCTGGAGGAGGAATCCACGCCGCGCACCTGCTCAATAAAGGCGCGGGACACCGGCTGGTTGTAGGCGATGACGGTCAGGGTCTCCATAGCCGCAGGGCCAAGCGGTACGGCGCGGCGGCTGTCCAGCACGCGGCGCACACAGTCTGCCCACTGGGTCTTGGTAGCCAGCTGCCACCGGGTATTCAGATGCAGCAGGCACAGGCCGCTGTCTTCCCGCTGATAGCGGGTGTGCAGGGTCTCCAGTGCGGCATCCACGCTGGACTGGGGCAGCTGCACCGCCTGTGCCAGCTTATCGGCACCTATGGGGTCGCCGCAGGCAAAAAGCATAGCCTCCACGGCGGCAAGGGTTTGTTTCTGGTTCATGGGTTCTCCTTATTGCGTTCCGGGCGGGTGCGGCGCATGGTCAGCGTTCCCCGGTCGTCCAGCGCGATGCGTCCGCCGCGCACCAGTTCCAGCAGCGCCAGAAAGGTAGCTACGTTGGTGCTGCGGCTCTGGCTGCGGGAAAACAATTGCTCCATTTTTGCCACGGTGCCGCCCAGCATCCGGCGCAGGATGTACACCACCCGGCTGGTGACCGATACCATGGGCGCGGTGACCAGCGGCTCAAACTGCTGCTGGGTGGGCACACGGCGGGTCTTGGTGCGGCCTGCCAACGCCTGCCAGTAGTCCGCCAAAATCTGCGGGGCATGGTGCAATGCGTAGGTGTTATCCCGCTCCACTTCCATGGGGCGGCGCACGAATACCGGGGCAGCCTCTCCTTTTGCGCGCAGCAGAGCCGCCATGCGGCGGCACTGGTCGTACTCGATGAGCTGACCGGTGAGTTCCTGCTTCATGCGCTCGCCCTCTTCGCTGCGGGGCAGCAGCAGAAAGCTTTTCATTTCCACCAGATGCGCCGCCATCTCAATGAAGGCGCTGGCGGTCTCGGGGTCAGGGTCAGCCTGCTCCACGGTGCGGGTGTACTGGTCGATCAGCTGCAGGATGGGGATATTATGCAAGTCCATTTTATGTTTGGCCACCAGAGCCAGCAATAATTCCAGCGGGCCGTCAAAATCTTCCAGATGGAAGGTCAATTCCTCTGCCACTCAGATCACCGCCCCAAGGCTGCTGGCATAAACGGCGTAGGCGATCTTATCAATATACCCGGTGCCTGCGCCCAAAAGCGACCACACTACGTTGTTCAGGTAGTAGAGCGGCGTATCCAGAAAGCCGCCCCACACCGCTGCCAGCATGACGATCATGATATATTTTTCGTACCGCATCAGGCCAAAGTAGATGCGCTGCGGCAGCACCACCAGCAGAATGCGGCTGCCGTCCAGCGGCGGCACCGGAATCAGGTTGAACACCGCAAGGCTGACGTTCATCAGCACCAGATAGCGCAGGAACATGGCAATGTAAATGGTAGCGTTATTGACCGGCGCCCAGTAGTACATTACCTTCCATGCCACCATGCCAAGGTAAGCCAGCACAAGGTTTGCCACAGGGCCTGCCAGTGCCGTAAGCGCCATGCCCCACTTAGGGTTTTTGAAGTTGCGGGGGTTGGTGGACACAGGCTTTGCCCAGCCCACGCCTGCAAACACCATGCACAGGGTGCCCAGCAGGTCAAAGTGTGCAAAGGGATTCAGCGAAAGACGCCCCTCGCGTTTGGCGGTGGCATCGCCCAGCAGCCATGCTGCCAGCGCATGGCCAGCCTCGTGGAACGGAATGGCCACCAGCGCCACCAGTGCGCGGATGATATAATAGGTTGCCTGTGTGGTCATGTAAATCTCCTGTCAAAACGAATTTCATTCTTTATAATACTATTTTTTTGTGTCCTGCACAAGCCCCACAGCACCGGGAATGCAAAAAGCTGCAAGAAATTTTAAAAAAGGCTTGCTTTTTCTTTGTAACTCTGGTAAAATAGTCAAGCTGATTATTTTGATTCCATACTTCACTGTAGGAGGTGCAATTACCATGGCTAAGTGTGAATGCTGCGGCAAGGGTGTTACCTTTGGTATCAAGGTCTCTCACTCTCATCGCCGTTCCAACCGTACCTGGAAGCCGAATGTCCGTCGTGTCAAGGCGGTCGTGGAGGGCTCTCCCAAGTATGTCTACGCATGCTCCCGTTGCCTGCGCGCTGGCAAAGTTACCCGCGCTGTCTAATTTGGTGTATGTGGCCGGTCACTTTGTCGAGTGGCCGGCTTTTTTATTTGCCGCAAGGAGAGAAATAAAATGTCTTTGCCTGTTGATCCCATCATGCTGCTGAGCGTGGTGAACCTGAAACTGCGGGATCAGTATAAAGATCTCGATGCGCTGTGCGAAGATCTGGAGGCCGACAAGGCCGGTCTGTGCGCAAAGCTGCACGCTGTGGGCTACGATTACGACCCGCAGCGCAACCAGTTTGTCTGATTATAGCTTCCAAATCCGGCACCGGTGCACAGCGACTGTGCCCGGGCCGGTGAATGATAAAATAAGGAGTGCTTGATTTATGATCCAGGGTACCTATTACAAAGAGTGGAGCACGGTTCTGGGCCGTGAGATGGAGTTTAAGGTGTACGGCCATGCCGGTGTGCCGGTGCTGGCACTGCCCGCCCGCGGCGGCCGTTTTTATGACTGGGAGAACAACGGGATGCCCGATGCCATTGCCCAGCTGCTGAACGAGGGCAAGGTGCAGCTGTTCTGCGCAGATGCCATGGACGGCGAGGGCCTTTTGAACGGTGATCTGCCCCAGCGCCGCCGCGCCGAGCTGCAGGAGAAGTATTTCGTCTACCTGACCGCTGAGCTTGCTCCCCGTATTCTGACCCTGAACAACGCCAAAAAGGGCACCCGGATCTGGACTGCCGGTGTAGACTTGGGCGCTTACCACGCCGTCCACTGCCGTCTGCGCCGTCCCACCTTGTTTGCCGGTGCTGTGGGTATGGGCGGTATCTACGACCTGACCCGCTTCTGGGGCACCGACAGCGATGACATGGTGCTGCGCTGCGCTCCCCTTGCCTATTTGCAGGAGAACGGCATTGCCAACAAGCCTGCGCTGGCCAAGGCTGAGGAGAACAGCCTGATCCTCTGTGCCGGTCAGGGTGCCTACGAGGGCGATGCACTGGACGACACGCAGGCACTGGCTGATCTGCTGAAGGATCAGGGCATGCCCGCACATCTGGAGATCTGGGGCGGTGACGTGTCCCACGACTGGTACTGGTGGGGCAAGATGTGGAGCCTGTTTGCACCGCGCATTCTGGAAGTAAAGTAAGAGCTTACAGCGAGGGAAAGCCTGCGGGCTTCCCTCGTTTTCTTCTATGCAGCGGTTTTGAATGACCTCCGCGTGCGCTCTGGCCATGTTCAGCGAAATTTCATCTTTTAATTTATGGTCCAGAAACGCCTGCGGCGTTTCTGAACCATTTTTTGTTTGCAGTACTATTTATATTTCATTTCCTACTTGAATTGTCGGATATTATGTGCTATACTGCTGTTGTAAGAAAATATACCCCATGGGGGTTTATGAAAGGAGCGATTCCGATATGGAAGAGACCAAAAAGCACTGTTGCTGCTGCGTTGATACGCCGGAAGCGGACGCTGCGGCAGATACTGCTGTCCCCTGCTGTTGCCGCCACAAAGAGCGCAGCCCGGAGGAATACAAAGCCCTGCTCAACCGGCTGAACCGTATTGAAGGACAGGTGCGCGGCATCCGCGGGATGTTGGAAAAGGACGCCTACTGTGTGGACATTCTGGTACAGGTGGCCGCAGCCAATGCGGCGCTGAACAGCTTTTCCCGGGAATTGCTGGCACAGCACATCGGCAGCTGCGTGGCGGATGACCTGCGTGCCGGCAGTGACGAAAAGCTGGAGGAACTGCTCCGGCTGCTGCCCAAGCTGATGAAATGACCGCCCGCCGGGCAGACTGACCACAAGGAGAAACAACAATGGAACAATTCAACGTTACCGGCATGAGCTGCGCGGCCTGCTCTGCCCGGGTAGAAAAGGCCGTAAAGAGCGTGCCGGGCGTCACCGGCTGTTCGGTAAGCCTGCTGACCAACTCCATGGGCGTAGAAGGCACCGCTGAGGATGCCGCCATTATCCACGCCGTGGAGCAGGCCGGTTACGGTGCAAGCCCCAAAAAAGCCGCCGCAGCGGCCAGCACCAGCGCAGAGCTGGATGCGCTTGCCGACCACGAAACACCCAAGCTGAAACGGCGGCTTATCGCCTCGCTGGGCTTTTTGCTGGTACTGATGTACTTTTCCATGGGGCACATGATGTGGGGCTGGCCGCTGCCCCGCTGGTTCGACGGCAACCACATTGCCATGGGGCTGGTACAGCTGCTGCTGGCAGGCATCGTGATGGTGATCAACCAGAAATTTTTCATCAATGGCTTCAAAGGGCTGGTACACCGCTCCCCCAACATGGATACGCTGGTGGCTATGGGCTCGATGGCAAGCTTTGTGTGGAGCACCTACGCCCTGTTTGCCATGACCGATGCGCAGCTGCACGGCAACGAAGAACTTGTCATGCACTACATGATGGAGTTCTATTTTGAGTCTGCCGCCATGATTTTGACCCTTATCACCGTGGGCAAGATGCTGGAGGCGCGCTCCAAGGGCAAGACCACCGATGCGCTCAAGAGCCTGATGAAGCTTGCCCCCAAGACCGCTGCCCTGCTGCGGGACGGCACCGAGGTGACCGTACCCATTGAGCAGGTACAGAAGGAGGATATCTTTGTGGTGCGCCCGGGCGAGAACATCCCGGTGGACGGCATTGTGCTGGAGGGCAGCAGTGCCGTGAACGAGAGCGCGCTGACCGGCGAGAGCATCCCGGTAGACAAGGCCGTGGGCGATAAGGTAAGCGCCGCCACCACCAATCAGTCCGGCTATCTGCAGTGCCGTGCTACCCGCGTGGGCGAGGACACCACGCTGGCGCAGATCATCCGCATGGTCAGCGATGCCGCTGCTACCAAGGCACCCATTGCAAAGATCGCAGATACCGTATCCGGCTTTTTCGTGCCTGCGGTCATCAGCATTGCAGTGGTCACCACCCTTGTTTGGCTGCTGCTGGGGCGGGACGTCGGCTACGCACTGGCGCGGGGCATCTCGGTGCTGGTCATCAGCTGCCCCTGTGCGCTGGGTCTGGCAACGCCAGTGGCTATTATGGTAGGCAACGGCCTGGGCGCAAAAAACGGCATCCTGTTCAAGACCGCTGCGGCGCTAGAGGAGGCCGGGCGTACCCGCATCGTGGCGCTGGACAAGACCGGCACCATCACCTGCGGCGAGCCTACCGTCACCGACCTTCTGCCCGTTGAAGGCGTGACCGAGACCGAACTGCTCACGCTGGCAGCTGCGCTGGAGGGCCGCAGCGAGCACCCGCTGGCGCGGGCAGTGCTGGCCTATGCGGAGGAAAAGCAGCTGGAGCTGCCCTCTGTTACCGATTTTACCGCCCTGCCGGGCAACGGCCTTACCGCCAAGCTGGAGGGCAAGGAGATCTTTGGCGGCAGCGCTGCATTTATTAGCACAAAGGTCGCTATCCCCGCTGTGCTGCAAACGCAGTCTGCCGCACTGGCTGCGCAGGGTAAGACGCCCCTGTTCTTTGGCGGCGCAGGTCGTCTGCTGGGCGTTATCGCGGTAGCTGATACCATCAAGGAGGATAGCCCGCAGGCCATCCGGGAGCTGCGGAATATGGGCATCCGCGTGGTGATGCTGACCGGCGACAACCAGCGCACCGCCGAGGCCATTGGCCGACAGGCCGGGGTGGACGAGGTGATTGCCGGGGTGCTGCCCGAGGGCAAGGAGGCCGTCATCCGGCAGCTGCAAAAGTACGGCAAGGTAGCTATGGTGGGTGACGGTATCAACGACGCCCCTGCCCTGACCCGCGCTGACACCGGCATTGCCATTGGCGCAGGCACAGACGTAGCCATTGACGCCGCGGACGTAGTACTGATGAACTCCAAGCTCTCGGACGTGCCCGCCGCCATCCGGCTGAGCCGCGCTTCCCTGCGCAACATCCACGAAAACCTGTTCTGGGCGTTTATCTATAACATCATCGGCATTCCGCTGGCAGCCGGTGTGTTCATCCCCTTGGGGCTGACGCTGAACCCCATGTTCGGCGCAGCTGCCATGAGCCTTTCCAGTTTCTGCGTGGTGAGTAACGCCTTGCGACTGAACCTGTTTGACCTGCACAGCGCAAAGCGTGACCACCCGCCCAAACACGTCCCTGCCCTGCCCGCTGCCCTTGTGCAGCCCGCAGCGGAGGAAGATACAACTCAAAAGGAGGAGACCGCTATGAAAAAGACCCTGACCGTAGAAGGCATGATGTGCCCCCACTGTGAAGCCCGCGTCAAGAAGGCGCTGGAGGCTCTGCCGCAGGTGGACGAGGCTGTTGTCAGCCATGAAGCCGGTACTGCCATCGTTACCCTGAACGCAGAGGTGGATGATGAAGTGCTGAAGAAAGCCGTGGAGGCACAGGATTACCCTGTTACCAGCATCCAGTAAAGGGTATCAGCCACCACAAAATGCAAGAGGCAGCTGCGCAAAAATCTGCGCAGCTGCCTCTTTTGTAGCGGGACGATTTGAATGCGCGCCGCATTCGCTTTGCGCATCTTCAGAGGAAAGATTCTTTTTTATTTTAGAGCACCGGAGCGTCTGCGGACGCTCCGGTGCTCCATTTTTCCCCAAAAGCCGTTGCCGCAATTAGAACGCAAAAAGCCCGCTGCAAGGCAGATTGTCCTTACAGCGGGCAGAATAGATAACCGGGGAACCCTTATCAGACTTCGGTGTTGAAGTAGCGCTTCAGCAGGCCCTCGAAGCCGCGGCCGTGACGGGCTTCATCCTTTGCCATCTCGTGGACGGTATCGTGGATGGCATCCAGATTCAGCGCCTTAGCCTTCTTTGCCAGATCCATCTTACCGGCGCAGGCACCGCACTCGGCCTCGGCACGCATCATCAGGTTCTTCTTGGTGCTGTCGGTCACGACCTCGCCCAGCAGCTCTGCAAAGCGGGATGCATGGTCAGCCTCTTCGTAAGCATAGCGCTTGTAGGCCTCGGCGATCTCGGGGTAGCCCTCACGCTCTGCCACGCGAGCCATAGCCAGATACATACCGACCTCGCTGCACTCGCCCTCGAAGTTTGCGCGCAGACCATCAACGATCTCCTGCGGCACGCCCTCTGCCTTGCCGATGCCAACAACATGCTCGGTGACGTAGGTGTTGCCGGTCTTTTCCACAAAAGCGGAAGCGGGAGCCTTGCAAACGGGGCACTGAGCGGGGATCTCACCCTCAGCGATATAACCACAAACGGTGCAAACGTATTTCTTCATAAGAATTTACCTCCATTCGATCTGTTAAAAATGATACAGGACGGAAACCACCCGCCTGTTGCTTCTATGCTGGGCAGCCGCGCTGCCGGGTATAGAAAGAGCCATGGAAGGGGGCTTTGTGTACTTCCCTTTCCATGGCTCTATTATAGCGAATAATTCCTAGTTAGTCAAGTATATTTTTAAGAATTATTCCTATTTATTAAAATCTGGCAGGATGCCCAAATTTCCTTATGGAAAACTGGACGCATTACCGGAATCAGACCTGCAGGTTGCCGCTGGTAGCAGCATCAGAACCGGCGGTAGCGTCAAACTCGTAGTCGTTGCCGGGCAGGATAGCGTTGAGCAGGATGCCTGCAATCGCAGCCACAGCCAGACCGGACAGGTTGATGGTGACACTGCCAACGGTAAAGCCAACGCCGCCCACAGAGTTAAAGCCCAGTGCGCACACCAGAATGACGGCGGCAACGATCAGGTTGCGGCTGTTGGTGAAGTCCACGCGGTTCTCCACCACGTTGCGCACACCGATAGCGGAGATCATTCCGTACAGCACAAAGCTGATACCGCCGATGATGCCGGTGGGGATAGTGTTGATGACGGCCTCAAACTTGGGGCTGAAGCTCAAGATGATAGCCAGCACAGCGGCAATGCGGATGACCAGCGGGTCGTAGATCTTGCTCAGTGCCAGCACGCCGGTGTTCTCGCCGTAGGTGGTGTTGGCGGGGCCGCCCAGCAGACCAGCCATGGTGGTGGCCAGACCATCGCCCATCAGGGTGCGGTTCAGGCCTGGGTCATTGATATAGTTGTGGCCAACGGTGGCGCTGATGGCGGCAATATCGCCAACGTGCTCCATCATGGTAGCCAGTGCGATGGGGATAATGGTGAACAGAGCGCTGATGAACTCCGGGCTGCCGTCAATGGCAAACAGACCCATAGCCTCCTTGTGCAGGGGGATGCCCAGCCAGGCGGCCTCGGAGATTTTCTGGAAGTCCACTGCGCCGGTGACCAGTGCCACTGCGTAGGAGACCAGCACACCGATGAGGATGGGCAGGATCTTGACCATGCCCTTGCCCCAGATGTTGCACACGATAACAGTGCCCAGTGCCACAAAGGCCAGCAGCCAGTTGGACTGGCAGTTGGTGATAGCAGAGGGAGCAAGGATCAGACCGATGGAGATAATGATGGGGCCGGTGACCACCGGCGGGAAGAACCTGCGCAGCGGCTTCAGGAAGAAGCCCAGCACGCTTTCAAAAATACCGCCGATGATGGATGCGCCCATGATCGCGCCATAGGCCAGCACACCGCCGCCCATCGTGCCCACAACGCTGTTGAACACGCCGATAAAGCCGGAACTGGTACCCATGATGATAGGCACTGCGCCGCCCACGGGTCCGATGGTGAACAACTGCACCAGCGTAACGATGCCTGCCACGAACATGGCGCTCTGCAGCAGGGTGACCTGCAGGTCTGCAAACTCGCCGCCTGCAATGCCGCAGGCGCTGGTAATGATCAGCAGCGGGGTCAGGTTGCCCACGAACATGGCGCAGACATGCTGCAAGCCCAGCGGGATGGCCTGCCGCAGGGACATTTTGGCTTCAAACTGATAAGCCGCTTCTTCAAGCTTGACTTCCTTCAAAAATTCCACTCTCCTCAAGGTTTTAAAGGTTTATGCGGTTCGGATGCTTTGCAAAAAAGCGAAAATATTATAGCAAAATGCAGATAAGATGTAAAATAAGTATGACTTTTTATATGAAGAAATGCTGCATCCTTTAAGCGAACTTTTCTTCGGCAGACAAGCAAAAAAGCAGGGCTTCCGCATGATTTGTCCAGCCTGATTCGCCTGGCATCATACAGAATCCCCTGCTTTTTTCGTGCTTTTCTCTGTTTTTTGTGCGATACGGAAAAATTTTTGTTTCTGCAGTCAGAGCAGTCCATAATCCCGCAAACAGCGCGTCAGCCCTGCCTGTGTGGTGTCAAATACGATGCCCTGCGCCCGCAGCTTGCTGCAATCCATCGCAAGATTCCGTGCCCAGTCAGCTTCCTGAATATCGACCGTGATCCCCAGTGTCTCAGCAAACTGCCGGGCGGTCAGTACCATGTTTTCAGCGTTTTCACTGCCAAAGTTATAGACCCCGCCGGGCAGGGTCAGGGCAGCTTCCAGCAGTGCTACCGCCTGCCGGACATAGGTGATGCCCCGGAAGTCCCAGACAGAAAAGCGGACAGATTCTCCCCGCTGCGCCGCACGCAGAAGGTTCAGCGGCAGGTTGCCCCGGATGGGCAGCCGGTAGCCCGGCAGGTCGTACATCCATGTGGCGCGCAGCAATACGGCACCCGGGCAGAGCGCCTGCACCCGCTGCTCCATTTCCAGCTTACCCTGCCCATACACATTGGCAGGCTGCAGCGGAATGTTCTCCGGCAGCGGGCCGGACTGCTCTATACCGGCATAGACCTGATCCGAACTGAAGGCCACCAGCTTTGCGCCGATCTCAGCTGCCGCCCGGGCAAGCCAGACCGACAGTTCCACATTGGCGCGGTAAGCCTGCTCCGGGTGGCCGGCGCAGTAGCCGGTATCCGAAATGGCTGCAGTGTGCAGAATGACATCCGGGCGCTGCTGCAAAACAGCCTGCCGCACGGCGTCCTCCCCTGCTGTTGCCAGAAAGCCTTTAGGAAAGGTGCACAGTTCGTAATGCCCCGCCCATTGCTGCATCACGCGGGAACCTACAAAGCCGCCTGCACCGGTTACAAGGATCTTCTTCATTTTGTTCTCCCGCAATAAGGCATCAGATAAAAAATTCCAGCACGAACACCACGGCGCAGCAGCCCGCAGCCACCTGAAACAGGCTTGCGCCAAACCATGCGGCGGCAATGCCGACTACCAGTGCAACAGCACCTGCTGCCGGGCTCTGCGTTGCCTGAATGATGGCCGGAAAGGTCATCACAGCCAGCGTTACATAGGGCACATAGTACAAAAACGACTGGATGAAGCGGTTTTTGATCGGTTTGCGGATCAGCGTCAGCGGCAGGATGCGGATGGCATAGGACACCAGCGCCATGACCGCAATATAGATATAATTGTTATGCGTCATCTTCGTTTTCCTCCTGCCTGACCGGGAACAGCACCGCTGCTGCACCGGAGATCGCCACTGTCAAAAGGATGGTGCGGGTGCCTTCGGAGAGTGCCGAGATGCCCGGCAGATAGCTGCACAGAAAACTCAGCGCAAAGCTGATGACGACCAGCACCGCAACGATCCGGTCTTTGCGGGCCGGCGGGACGATGATGGCCAAAAACATTCCGTACAGCGCCACGCTCAGGGCGCTGACTACCCGCAGCGGCAGCAGGTTGCCCGCTATAATGCCCAGCGCCGTACCACAAGCCCAAGCCGGCGCTGCCAGCAGGATAGCGCCATAGGTATAGTACGGGTTCAGGTTGCCCGGGCGGGCGATAGTAATGCCGAACAGTTCGTCCGTGACATCATAGCCGATGAGCAGCCGATGCCAGAAGGGCGTTTCCGGAGCAAAGCGCTGTGCCAGTGCACAGCTCATCAGCAGATACCGCGCATTGGCGATTAAAGTAATGACCGCCACCTCAAAATAGGTGGCGTTTGCCATGATCAACGCAAATGCGGCATATTCTCCTGCGGAGGCATTGTTCAGCAGGCTGACAAGAAACCCCTGAAACGGCGTAAAACCCGCCTTGCGCGCCGCGATGCCCAACGAAAACGATACCGCAAAATAGCCCAGTGCAATGGGCACACCGTCCCGCATTCCGTCACAGAACACCTTGCGGCTGAACTGATCTGCCCTTCCTGTTTGGACGAGCTGCGGCTCCAAAAGCCTCTGCTTCGATTCCATAGTTGATACTTCCCCTTTCCTATTTTGCAAACAACAGATTCTATTATACTCCCCTGTGGGCGGAGAAGGAAGGGGTTTCGGGCTTTTTTTGTGTAAAATGCTACGGTCAAAATGCTTAGAGTTTGCGCTGATATAGGAACCACTTTGAATGTTACGGCTTGTTTGATCGTGCTGGAAGATAAAAACACCCCGGAAGGTTTCGTTTTCACGGACCCCTTCGGGGTGATGGCGCTATTGGGAATTACTCGAGCTCGGTAAGTTCAGATTATTACTAAACAAATTTGTTTAGTAATACTATTTAGGGATGTTCATTTTTCCATGAGATTGCCATGGTAGATGTGACTTGCTGATTTTTTAGTATCAGGATAGTATCACACAACCAGCGGAGTCTCTGTGAGTATTATAGCAGTAGATTTTAAATTGTGCAATCCCCCTTTCATAACAACGCCGCCAACTTCTGTGTTTTCGACTTTCCCCCATAGGGGGATGTCTTTATTAAGCGAAGTTTATATTTTTCCATTGTCTCCAATTTTCTTTGAATTCTTCGCAGATCGTGAAAAACAACTTTATAGATACGTCGATAATCTTTTGCATATAAAGGCTTATC
>OHXL01000125.1_pt1 | contig 20922 bp, 19 predicted proteins | sample 1579991 | NCBI WGS metagenome assembly OHXL01 (sample SAMEA3882541, study PRJEB24775) | human gut metagenome | biome: human-associated habitat; feature: intestine environment; material: feces | place: Netherlands | collected 2009/2010
GACAAACGCGAAATATCAAATAATTATTCCGCTGACTATGCGCAGAGCAACGCGGAGCGCATTCAAATCGTCCAGCCTCCAAACAAAAACTCCCGCCCTGCGGGGTGCAGAGCGGGAGAGGAGAGTTTTTTGGGGATTATTCCGCAAACAGCGGGGTGGACAGGTAGCGGTCGCCGGTATCGGGCAGCAGAACAACGATGTTCTTGCCGGCGTTCTCCGGGCGCTTTGCCAACTGGATGGCAGCCCAGACGGCAGCACCGGAGGAGATACCCACCAGCACGCCTTCCTTGTGGCCGATCAGACGACCGGTGGCAAAGGCGTCGTCGTTCTCCACGGCGATGATCTCGTCATAGACGGTGGTGTCCAGCACGTCCGGCACAAAGCCTGCGCCGATGCCCTGGATTTTGTGTGCACCGGCAGTGCCCTTGCTCAGCACAGGGGAGGAAGCGGGTTCAACAGCCACCACCTTGACGGCGGGGTTCTTGCTCTTGAGGTACTTGCCAACGCCGGTCACGGTGCCGCCGGTGCCAACGCCTGCCACAAAGATATCCACCTTACCATCGGTGTCCTCCCAGATCTCGGGGCCGGTGGTCTCGATGTGTGCCTGCGGGTTGGCAGGGTTCACGAACTGGCCGGGGATGAAGGAATTGGGGATCTCCTTTGCCAGCTCATCGGCCTTGGCAATGGCACCCTTCATGCCCTTGGCACCCTCGCTCAGCACCAGCTCAGCGCCGTAGGCCTTCATCAGCTGGCGGCGCTCCACACTCATGGTCTCGGGCATTACGATGATGATGCGGTAGCCCTTGGCAGCTGCCACGGCAGCCAGACCGATGCCGGTGTTGCCGGAGGTGGGCTCAATGATGACGGAGCCTTCCTTCAGCAGGCCCTTGGCCTCGGCATCGTCGATCATCTTTTTGGCAATGCGATCCTTCACAGAACCGGCGGGGTTGAAGTACTCCAGCTTGGCGATAACGTGGGCGGGCAGCTGCTCTTCCTTTTCAATATGGCTGAGCTCCAGCAGCGGGGTGTGACCGATCAACTGATCTGCGGCGGTATAGATCTTGCTCATAATACTTGTCCCTCTTTCTGATATCGTTACGGGGTGCATGGCCCTGTCTTGTGCCGGTGTGCCCGGCTGTGATTCCCTCTAAACCTTTCAACCAACATTGTTTGTGGGTTTGATGGCATTATAGCCCTGTTTTCCCTGCTTGTCAAGGGGTTTTTGAAAAAAGTGGGATTGAAAAGTGACTTACCCTGTTGTATAATGGGTTATAATAAAATTTAACCGGAAGGAAGTACGGATCATGATCGTTTCGACCAAAGGACGCTATGCGCTGCGGGTGATGATCGACCTCGCGGAGCATCAGTCTGAAAAATATGTTCCCTTAAAGGAAGTTGCCGCCCGGCAGGAGATCTCGGAAAAGTATCTGGAGAACATCCTCAAGGTGCTGGTGCAAAACGGCTTTCTGGAGGGGCTGCGCGGCAAGGGCGGCGGCTACCGGCTGACCCGCAGCCCGGATCAGTACACGGTAAGCGAGATCCTGATGCTCACCGAGGGCAGCCTTGCCCCGGTAAGCTGCCTGACCCCCGGGGCTTCTGCCTGCGCCCGGATGGCCAACTGCCGCACCTACGAGATGTGGAAGGGGCTCAACGATTTGATCTCGGACTATTTCGGCAAGATCACGCTGGCAGACCTTGCCCTGCCGGATCAGGCCGGCAACGATTATGTGATCTGAACCTTGCGCACCGGAACTGCACCGGTGCGTTTTTTTGTACAGTTCTGCGCAAAAGGTGCAGAACTTCTTGGCAAGATTTACGGTTGATGGAGCGGGCAGTCCGCGGTATACTTTTACTTTGTGTGAGACAGAAAATTCCGGGCAAAAAGCCCGTTGTTTGTTCGTTATAAGACCATAAGACCAGAAAGGGGAGTTCTGACACGAAGTATATTTTTCAGTTCGGGCGCATTCTTGCGTTCTGTTTTCTGGGCGAGGTGCTGCACGCGGTACTGCCGCTGCCGGTGCCTGCCAGTGTGTATGGTCTGGTGCTGCTGCTGGCAGCCCTGACCGCCGGGGTCGTAAAGCTGGAGCAGGTCAAGGAGACCGGCACCTACCTGACCGGTATTTTTCCGCTGCTGTTCGTGCCCGCCGCTGCGGGCATCATGGAGCTGTGGGCAGAGATGGGACAGCTGCTGCTGCCCATCCTGATCGCCATTCTGCCGGTGACGGTGCTGGTGATGGCGGCCGCAGGCCGCACCACGCAGGCGCTGACCGCCCGCAATAAAAAAGAGGAGGCCGACCATGACTGAGCTGCTGAACGACTTTCTGACCGGCTCTGTGGCATGGGGCGTGCTGCTTACGCTGGCAGCCTTTGGGCTGGGTGTGCTCATCAACCGGGTGACCGGCAAGGCCATCTTTAACCCGCTGCTGCTGGGCAGTATTTTCGTCATCGTTTTTCTGTCGGTGTGCAATATCCCCTACGGGGACTACAAGACCAGCGCCGCGCCGGTAAGCTACCTGCTGCTGCCTGCCACGGTGGCGCTGGCCATCCCGCTGTATGAAAAGCTGGATCTGCTCAAGGAGAACGCGCCCGCCATCATCGCGGGCATCTCGGTGGGCACGCTGGTCAGTCTGGGCAGCGCCTTTGCACTGGCGCTGGCAATGGACCTGACCCAGGAGCAGTACGCTACTCTGCTGCCGAAGTCGGTGACCACCGCCATCAGCATGGACGTGGCCGCAGAGCTGGGCGGCATTGCCGCCCTGACCGGTGCCATCGTCATCGTCACCGGCATCGTGGGCGCACTGCTGGCCGAGACCGTGTGCAAGCTGTTCCACATCACCGACCCCATCGCCAAGGGCGTGGGCATCGGCACGGCAGCCCATGCCGTGGGCACCAGCAAGGCGCTGCAGATGGGTGATGTGGAAGGTGCCATGAGCGGCCTTTCCATTGCCGTAGCCGGTGTGCTGACCGCCGTGCTCTGCCCGGTGTTCGTGGGCTTTGTCCACTAAAGCCGAGTGCAAATCTAAAGATACAGAAACACCCCCGGCGGCCATTGCGGCTGCCGGGGGTGTTTCTCTGTGGGTGGAAAACAAAAAAGAGGTGAAAAGAAGAATGGTTGGTAGAGATCAGTATTGCGCCTTATTTTTGTCGATAAGGCTGAACACGGCGGGAGGACATATCACTTTTTGAAAAAGGAGAACAGCCCCTTCTTTTCATACGGTGCGCTGTAGATGGTGCCCACATGGTATCCGGTGGCTTCAATGGCGGCGCGGAGCGCGTTTTCGTCCAGCGGCTCCTTGGAAAGGATCACGGTCTTGCCCTTGGCGTGGGAGGACGAGACCTTCTCCACAGGAAATGCATTGCGCACGGCGTCATTGATATGGGCTTCGCACATGGAACACGCCATGCCGCCTACTTCTACGGTCGTCTGGATCATTTTTATACCTTCTTTCAGGAATATCTTATAAAATAATGGTTAGATTCAACTAACTTTTCGCTCCGGGAAAAGCCGCTGCCCACATCATACGCCATACAGCCGCAGCTGTCAAGCGCTTTGCCTATTTTTTCCGGTAGTCCCGGGGGGTCATGCCGAAATGCGCCTTGAACGCCCGGTTAAAATAGGAAAGATTCTCAAACCCGCACCGGGAGGCGATGGTCAGCACGGTCTCATCGGTGGTTCGCAGCGCCTCGGCGGCGGTGTTCAGCCGATACTCGTTCAGAAAGGCAATAAAGCTCTGCCCGGTCATCTGCCGGAACCAGCGCATAAAATGGCTGGCGCTGAAGGAGCAGACCCCGGCGGCATCGGCTACCCGGAGCGGCTCGGCATAATGGGCGGAGAGCCATTGCAGCACGGTTTTCAGCCGCTGGGTGTCGGCGGTTTCGGTGGAGAGACACTGCCTGCCCTGTGCAATGAGCAGGGCAAGAAAGCGCAGCAGCGCCCCTTTTACCAGCAGCTCGTAGCCGGGGCGCTTGGCGCGGTTGGCATCTTCCAGCTCCCGCAGGCAGGCGGCGGCTTGCAGATAGCACAAATCGTTCGGGGTCAGACGCACCGGCAGCGACAGCCGCCCGCTTTGCAGCGGCAGCAGATATTTTTCGGCACAAAGGTCCTCCGCACCGCCCAGCAACTCCGGCTCAAAGATGATATTTTCGTATTCCATGCGCTGTCCCTCTGCCTGCCGCAGCGCGTGGAGCGTGCCCGGGGCAAAAATAAAGATATCCCCCCGGTAGGCCGGGTAGGTCACCACGCCCACCTGTACCAGCCCCATGCCCTGCTTGACAAAGACCAGCTCCATGCTCTCGTGCCAGTGGAGTGCCACCTGCTGGAAATCCCCCGGAATGGTGCAGGGGTACAGATTGAACGGAAAGCGCACGGCCCCGTGCTGTTTTGTCTCCTGCAAAGAAGCCTGATTTTGCATCGTCTCACCTCCGATGATAGGATTGTACCATAGTTTGCACTTTTTAGGCAAGATTTTGAACGTTTTATGTGGTATATCTTGAGGTACAGATGTCAAACCTGTTTTCCGTAGCAAAGGAGGATGCTTTTATGAGCTTTACCGAGACGTTACAGAGTATCACCGGCAAGCTGCTGGCAGACTGCACCGATCAGGAACTGTATCTTGCACTGCTGGAACTGGTGCGGCAGAAGAGTGCCGACCGCGTGCAGCCGGTCACCGGGCGTAAACTGTACTATATCAGCGCCGAATTTCTCATTGGCAAGCTGCTGTCCAACAACCTCATCAATCTGGGGCTGTACGATGAAGCCCGATCTGCGCTGGCTGCTGCCGGAAAGCGCCTTTCCGATATTGAAGAGGTAGAGCCGGAGCCCTCTCTGGGCAACGGCGGCTTGGGGCGCCTGGCTGCCTGCTTCCTCGACTCTCTCGCAACGCTGAACCTGCCCGGCGACGGCGTAGGTCTGCGGTACCATTTTGGTCTGTTCCGTCAGTCCTTTGAGGACGGCGTGCAGAACGAAAAGCCCGACCCGTGGCTGACTGCCCACAGCTGGGCGGAAAAGACCGACACCACCTACCCGGTGGAGCTGGCGGGCAAGGAGTACACCGCCCGGCTGTACAAGCTAGCCGTTACCGGCTACGAGGGACGCACCAACACCCTGAACCTGTTCGATCTGGACACTATTGACGAGAGCATCGTCCATGACGGCATTGCCTTCGACAAGACCGCTATCGACAAGAACCTGACCCTCTTCCTCTACCCGGACGATTCCGACGAGGCTGGCCGCCGTCTGCGGGTGTACCAGCAGTACCTGATGGTTTCTGCCGGTGCACAGCTCATTCTGGCCGAGTGCGCCGCCCGGGGCTGCAACTTCCATGATCTGGCGGACTACGCCGCTATCCAGATCAACGACACCCACCCCAGCATGGTCATCCCGGAGCTGATCCGTCTGCTGGGCGAGCGCGGCATTGAATTTGAAGAGGCCGTGGAGATCGTCACCAAGACCTGCGCCTACACCAACCACACCATTCTGGCCGAGGCGCTGGAAAAGTGGCCCCGCTCCTATCTGGATGCCGTGGTGCCGCAGCTGATGCCCATCATCGAAAAGCTGGATGCGCTGGCACGCACCCGCACCGAGGACGAGAGCCTTGCCATCATTGACAAGGACGACCGGGTGCACATGGCACACATGGACATCCACTTCACCCACTCCACCAACGGCGTGGCGGCGCTGCATACCGAGATTTTGAAAAACTCCGAGCTGCACGGCTTCTACGAGCTGTATCCGGAAAAGTTCAACAACAAGACCAACGGCATCACCTTCCGCCGCTGGCTGCTGGAGTGCGACCCGCGCCTGACTGCCACGCTGGAAAAGCACATCGGCTCCGGCTTCCGCAAGGACGCCGCCGAGCTGGAAAAGCTGCTGGCCTTTGTCGATGACGAGACGGTGCTCAGCGAGCTGACCGCCGTGAAAAAGGCCAACAAGGAAGCGCTGGCAGACTGGCTGCTGCACACCCAGAAGGTGACTGTGAACACCGATGCAGTGTTCGATATCCAGTCCAAGCGCCTGCACGAGTATAAGCGCCAGCAGCTCAACCTGTTGTACCTCATCCACCAGTACTACGAGATCAAGGCAGGGCACCTGCCCGCTGTGCCGCTGGTGAGCATCTTCGGCGCCAAAGCCGCTCCCGCCTACACCATTGCAAAAGACATCATCCATGCGCTGCTGACCCTCTCCAAGGTCATTGCCGCAGACCCGGAGGTGTCCAAGTGGCTGCAGGTGGTGTTTGTGGAAAACTACAACGTCACCGCCGCCGAAAAGCTGATCCCGGCCTGCGACCTGTCCGAGCAGATCAGCCTTGCCTCCAAGGAGGCCTCCGGCACCGGCAACATGAAGTTTATGCTGAACGGTGCGCTGACGCTGGGCACCATGGATGGTGCCAACGTGGAGATCAGCCAGCAGGTGGGCGAGGAGAACATTTATATCTTCGGCCAGACCTCCGATCAGGTCATCCACCGCTACGCCGTGGGCGATTACGACCCCGCCCAGTGGGTGGAGGGCGATGCCAACATCCGCCGCGCCATCAGCTTCCTCACCGGGCCGGAGATGCTGGCCGCCGGCCATGCCGAAAACCTGACCCGCCTGCATGATGAGCTGATCCATAAGGACTGGTTCCAGACCCTGCCGGACTTCAATGCCTACGTTGTGCGCAAGGGACAGGCCCTCAGTGATTACGCCTGCGACCCCACGGGCTGGCGGCGTAAGTGCCTTGTGAACATTGCCAAGGCTGGCATGTTCTCCTCTGACCGCACCATTGCCGAGTACGACCGCGATATCTGGCATCTGGGCAAATAATCTTTTTTGAACCTGCGTTTCTCCTTTATTTTCTCATAGGCTGCTGCACAAAGCTGTGCGGCAGCTTTTTTGTTTCCGTGCCAACAAGAAACGCCGCTGCACAGCCGTGCAGCGGCGTTTGATTCAGTTGATGAAAACCGGAACGGAAGCGGGATCAGTCCTCGCTCGCCTCTTCTTCCTCGTCATCCTCATCCGTATCACGCGGCTTATAGAAGATGCCGCTCAGGAAGATGCTGACGAAATACAGCAGCACCATGGGGAAAGCCACCATGCACTGGGACACGATGTCCGGCGGGGTGACCACAGCGGCGATGAAGAAGATGACCACGATGGCTACGCCGCGCACCTGCTTGAGGATCTGCGGGTTGATGATGCCCATCTTGGAAAGGATGATGGTGATCAGCGGCATCTCGAACACGCAGCCAAAGATGATGAACATGGTCAGGCAGAGGTTGACGTAGCTTTCGATACTGGTGGTGGTCTGGATGTACTCAGCACCCTCGATGCCGGTGCTGAGGAACCGCAGCATGAACGGCATCATGAGCTTATAGGCAAACAGCACGCCCACGCAGAACAGGATCAGACCCAGCAGCATGACCAGCTTGAAAAAGGTGCTCTCGCTCTTTTTCAGACCCGGCTTTGCAAAGGCGTAGATGTTGTAAAAGGCCACAGGCACCGTTACCACCACACCGGCCAGAATGGACACCCGGAAATACTGCATCAGTTTTTCCTGCGGGGCAATGGACACGAACTGGTAATAGTCGCGGCCCATGGCAGTAAGCAGATCGATCAGACGGTCTGCATACGCCAGCGAGACCACCACGCCCACCACAAACACCACCGCGCAGATGATGAGCCGGTTCCGCAGTTCTTTCAGATGGCCGGTCAGCGTCATGCTGCCGTCCTCTGCCATGACTTCGGCTTTCTTTTTGCGCTTTTTGTTTGTAGCCACAATTACTCCTCGTCTTCGTCCTTCTTATCAGCCTTCTTTACAGTCTCCTCGGACTGCTCGGCGTCCTCGTCCTCCATGCCCTTCTTGAAGCCATTGATGGTCTTACCGAACATCTTGCCCAGCTTCGGCAGGTTCTTGGGTCCAAAGATCAGCAGAACGACAACCAGAATGATCAGCAGCTCATTAGTACCAATACGCATAATAAATATCTCCTTTTTCTTGCCGCGCCGCGTGGCGGGCGTATTACAGAATGTATCTGGCAACCGCGGGCGCGGGTGCATCCATAAATAAGTAGGGGCGCTTACACCTTTGCTTCCTCAGCGGGTGCAGCTTCGGCAGCCTCTTCGGCTGCGGCAGGGGCTTCCTGCACAGGCTCAGCGGCGGGCTGTGCGGCCTCGGCAGCGGGCTGCTCCGGCTTTTCAGCGGGAGCCTCCACAGTTTCAGCAGTGTCAGCCGGGGCTTCGGCGGGCTGCTCGGGCAGTTCCTCCACAGCATCCTCGGTCAGGTCGGTGACCTCCTCGGTCTCAGCCAGCTTCTTGGCAGCTTCCTCCTTGCTGGTCTTGCCAATGCCGGTAAAGCTCTTGGTCACGTCCCGCATACTGCTGTCGATATCCTTCTTGATATCGGTCAGGGGGGCAACAGCTTCTTTCAGGGGTGCCTGAATCTCGTTCAGCGGCTCCACCACGTTCTTCTGGATCTCCTCAGAAGCAGCGCCGGTGTATTTCTTCAGCTCGCGGAGCATCTTGCCGATCTTCTTTGCGTAGACAGGCAGCTGGTCCGGGCCGATGAACACAAACGCCACGATGACGATGACGATAAGCTCCCAAAAACCAATTTTCATAAGTAACGTTTCCTTTCCTGTACCAAGGGCATTTCCAAGACCGCCGCACACCACAGCGGTCTGCGCTTTTTTGCCCTTTTTGGCGGGGGTTCGGCGCACTGCGCGCCTTTGTTGCCCTATGTATACCGAAAAGTGGTGTACTGAATGTTAATATATTATTAATATTTTATGAACGAGTGCCTATTCAGCCTGTTTTATTTAACAAAGTGCATTTTCGTCATTCGTTATTACAGTTTGGATAGGATACAACAGCGTCCTCAGGTCTGCACGCCCTCGAACTGGCTATTGTAGAGCTTGGCGTAGAAGCCGCCCTGCGCCAGCAGCTGGTCGTGGTTGCCCTGCTCCACGATGTGGCCGTCCTTCATCACAAGGATGACATCTGCCTCCCGGATAGTGGAAAGGCGGTGTGCCACGATAAAGCTGGTACGCCCCTGCATCATGCGGGCAAAGGCCTTCTGGATGCGCACCTCAGTGCGGGTATCAATGGAGGATGTGGCTTCGTCCAAGATCAACATGGGCGGCAGGCAGAGCATCACGCGGGCGATGCAGAGCAGCTGCTTTTGTCCCTGACTGATATTGCCGCCGTCCTCTGCAATGACAGTGTCGTAGCCATCGGGCAGGCGGCGGATAAAGCTGTGGGCGTGGGCAGCCTTGGCGGCGGCAATCACCTCGTCCATGGTGGCGTCCGGCTTGCCGTAGGCAATGTTCTCCCGCACCGTGCCGGCACGCAGCCAGGTGTCCTGCAGCACCATGCCGTAGCTGCCGCGCAGGGAGGCGCGGGTCACATCCCGGATATCGGTGCCGGACACCTTGATGCTGCCGCTGTTCACATCATAGAAACGCATCAGCAGATTGATGAGGGTGGTCTTGCCGCAGCCGGTGGGGCCTACGATGGCAATGCGCTGGCCGGGCTGCACGTCCAGCGAGAGCCCCTCGATGAGCGGGCGGTCGGGCAGGTAGCGGAAAGAAACATCCTGCAGCTGCACATGGCCGTCCGGCTGCAACGCGGCGGCGTTTTCAGCCTCCGGCACCTGATCCTCGGCGTCCAGCAGTTCAAACACCCGGGCGGCGCAGGCCAGTGCGTTTTGCAGCTCGGTGACCACGCCCGAGATCTCGTTGAAGGGCTTCGTGTACTGGTTGGCGTAGCTTAAAAAGACGCTCAGCTGACCGATGGTGATGCCGCCGCGCACGGCGTACAGCGCACCCACAAGACCCACGCCTGCGTACACGATGTTGTTCACAAAGCGGGTGGCGGGGTTGGTCAGGCTGGAGAAGAAGATGGCCTTCAGGCTCACGTCCTGTAATTGTCCGTTCACTTCGTCAAAGGCGGCAAGGCTTTCGGCTTCGTGGCCAAAGGCCTGCACCACCTTTTGGCCTTCGATCATCTCGTTGACCAGCGCGGTCTGCTTGCCGCGGACGGTGCTCTGGCTCTGGAAGTAGCCGTAGCTGCGCTTTGCCAGAAAGCCCGCCACCACAAGGCTCAGCGGGGTAATGCACACTACCACCAGCGTGATGGGCACATTCTCCCGCAGCATGAACAGCAGGGTGCCCAAAATGGTCAGGATGCCGGAGAACAGCTGGGTAAAGCCCATCAGCAGGCCGTCCGCAAAGGTGTCCACATCCGCCACCATGCGGCTGACGATATCGCCGGAGGGGTGGCTGTCCAGATAGGACAGCGGCAGGGTCTGAATTTTGCGCAGCGCCTCGTTGCGCAGATCACGGCTGACCGAGAAGGTGATGCGGTTGTTGCACACGCTCAAAAGCCACTGCGCAAGGGCGGCTACGGCTGCCACCACCAGAATGCTTACTGCAATGCGCAGCACCCCGGCAAGGTCTACATTGCCCTTGCCCAGCATCTTATCAATGGCGTCGCCGCACAGGATGGGGATATACAGCTGAGCGGCTACGCTGACCGCCGCCACCAGCAGGCTGCACACCACAAAGGCGCTGTACGGACGTATTTTGTGCAGCACCCGGTTCAGGGTGGCCTTGCGCTGCTGCGGGGTCAGCTTGTTTTTTGCTTTTGCACTCATGCTTCTGCCTCCCCTTTTTTGAACTGGCTCTCGTAGATCTCCTCGTACACCGGGCAGCTGCTGCGCAGGGCGCTGTGGGTGCCGATGCCCACCAGATGGCCGTCATCCAGCACCAGAATCTGGTCGGCGTGCTGCAAACTGGCGGCACGCTGGCTGACGATGAACACGGTCAGTGCCCCGGGCAGCGCCGCCAGTGCCTTGCGCAGGGCGGCGTCGGTGGCGTAGTCCAGCGCGCTGGCGCTGTCGTCAAGGATCAGAATGTCCGGTTTGCCCACCAGCGCACGGGCGATGGTGAGCCGCTGCTTCTGTCCGCCGGAAAGGTTGCGTCCGCCCTGCTCCACCGGCTCGTCCAGCCCAAGGGGCTTTGCACGCACAAAGTCTGCGGCCTGTGCCGTTTCCAGCGCCGCCCACAGGTCGGCGTCGGTGGCATCCTTGTTGCCCCACAGCAGATTGGAGCGGATGGTGCCGCCGAAGAGCTGCGCCTTCTGCATGACCACCGCAACCCTGCCGCGCAAAGCGTCCCGGGGGTAGCTGGCCACAGGACGGCCAAAGATCTCCACGCTGCCCTCGGTGGCATCGTAAAAGCGCGGGATGAGGTTTACAAGGCTGGATTTGCCGCTGCCGGTGCCGCCGATGACGCCGATGGTCTGGCCTTTTTTCGCGGTAAAGCTGATATCGGTCAGGCTGGGTGCGCCTGCCCCGGCGTAGGTCAGACCTACATGGTCAAAGCGCACGGCATCGCCGGTCTTGTCGGCGGGCACTTCGCCCAGAAGCTTTGCCGGGAAGGTCATGCCGGGCTTTGTATCCAGCACCGCCTGCACACGGCCTGCGCAGGCCAGCGCCTTGCTGATCTGTACGATGAGGTTGGCAAGCTTTACCAGCTCCACAAGGATCTGGTTCATGTAGTTTACCAGCGCAATCACATCACCGGAGGCCATGCCGCCCACGTTGATCTCGATGCTGCCCACATACAGCAGCGCCACGATGGCAAGGTTGATGAGCACATAGGTCAGCGGATTCATCAGCGCCGAAAGATGGCCGACGTGCAGCTGCATCCCGGTCAGCAGGGCGTTGGCGTCCTCAAAGCGGTCGATCTCGCTCTGCTCCTTATCAAAGGCGCGCACCACGCGCACGCCGGTCAGGTTCTCGCGGGTCAGGCCCAGCACCCGGTCCAGCCGGGTCTGCACGGTCTTATACAGCGGCAGGGTGACCACCATCACGCCGAACACCACCACGCTGAGCAGCGGGATGGTGACGACAAAGATCATTGCCGCCCGGGCGTTGACCGTAAAGGCCATGACCATGGCGCCCAGCACCACAAAGGGGCTGCGCAGGAACAGGCGCAAAAACAGGTTGAGCCCGCTTTGCACCTGATTGACATCGCTGGTCATGCGGGTAATGAGGGTGCTGGTGCCCAGTGTATCCATCTCTGAAAAGCTCAGGCTCTGGATATGGGCAAACAGGGCGTGCCGCAGCGCGGTGGAGTAGCCCACCGCCGCCTTGGCGGAAAAATACTGCGCGGTCAGGCTGCAGGTAAGGCCGATGAAAGCCAGCAGCAGCAAAAGGCCGCACCGCACCAGAATATAATGCAGGTCATGTGCTGCAATGCCCACATTGACGATATCCGCCATGACCAGTGGCACAAACAGGTCAAAGGTGGCTTCCAGCATCTTAAAGAGCGGTGCAAGCACACTTTCGCGCTCGTAGCCCTTCAGGTAGCCAAGCATCCGGTTCAAAAAAATTCCTCCTTCGGGGTCAAAATACACCTTATTATAACGCGATGTATACTGAAAATCCAGTGCCGCAGCTGTGTTTTGCATTGTACAAGCTGCCAAATCCTGTTATACTAGAGCTGAGATTGATAGGGAAGTATGGTGAACACAATGGCAAGACGAACAGACGGCGGGGTACGCTTCCGCCCGGTGGGCCGCAGCCGCAGCCGCACCGCACCGGTGTACAGCCCGCGCGGCACCGGCTGCCCGGCCATCGAGCAGGCCGTGCAGGGGCTGTATAAAGGCCAGAACGAGGAGAGCTTCTGGACTTTGATGAGCGCGTTGAACTATGCGCTGGAGTTAGAGACCCATGTGCTGGTGCCGCTGCAGACGGCGCTTTCGGCGCAGGGTGCGCCCGCCCCGTGGATGGAGCACCCCATCCCGGCGGAAAAGGCCGACGGCCTTGCCTTGTGGACGCTGCGCAACGACAAAGGACGCTGCTGGCTGCCGCTGTTCACCTCGGTGGCGGCTGCCGGTGCAGACCGCAGCACCGGCAGCCGCCCCATGGCCGACCGCACCCTGGAGCAGGCCATGCAGCTGGCGCTGGACACCCCGGGCATCGACGGCGTGGTGCTGGACCCGTGGAGCAACTCGGCCTCACTGGACGGTGCGCTGCTCAACGGTCTGCTGCACGCAGGCCACACCCCGGAAGGGCCCGGCGCTGAGGAGGCCGAGGCCGGTAAAGAAGCTGCCCGCACCGGACACTGGGCGGCAGCGGCAGAGTGCTACCAGAAAGCCGCCGAGCAGGGCAATTCTGCCGGGCTATCGCTGCTGGGCGAGTGCCTGTATCAGGGGCGCGGCGTGCCAAAAAGCGCTGCGCAGGCGCGCAAGCTGTGGAAGGCCGCTGCCGAAAGCGGAGAGCCCATCGCCCTTTTGAACCTTGGCGACGACTGCGCCGCCCGGGGCGACAACGGCAAGGCACTGCTGTGGTACCGCCGGGCGCGGCAGAACGCGGCAGCGGTGCCGGATATCGAGTATACGCCCCGGGTCTGCCTGCGGCTGGCGCAGTACGAGACCCGCTACACCTCCCGCAAAAAGGCGCTGGCGCAGGCAGCAGAGGCGAAGCAGGCGTTTACCATTTTGCAGCGGGAGCACGAGCCGGACGCCGACCGCTGGCTGCAGGAGACCGAGCAGCTGCTCTATGAGCTGACCCACGAGCCGCCCACGGCTCCGGCGGCATACAACATAGAATCTTTACAATTGGACTAAAAAATGGTCACAGCCGTCCGGTAAGATAGACTGGAGAAAAATCAGCCCGCAGACACGGCGGACAAGAAACAGAGGAAACAGTATGAGCAAAGTGATCGGCATTGATCTGGGTACGACCAATTCCTGTGTGGCAGTGGTGGAGGGCGGCAAGCCCGTGGTCATCACCAACGCAGAGGGCGAGCGCACCACCCCCAGCGTGGTGGCCTTTACCAAGGACGGCGAGCGTCTGGTGGGCGGCGCGGCAAAGCGCCAGATCGCCACGAATTCCGGGCGCACGATCTCCAGCATCAAGCGGTACATGGGCTCGGACTACCGGGCGCATATTGACGGCAAGGACCTTGCCCCGCAGGAGATCAGCGCCATGATCCTTGCCAAGATCCGCCGGGACGCCGAGAGCTATCTGGGCGAGCCTGTCACCGAGGCCGTCATCACCGTGCCCGCTTATTTTGATGACAGTCAGCGCAAGGCCACGCAGGATGCAGGCCGCATTGCGGGGCTGAACGTGCTGCGCATCATCAACGAGCCTACCGCCGCCGCGGTAGCCTACGGTCTGGACAACGAAGCCGCGCAGAAAATTCTGGTCTATGACCTTGGCGGCGGCACCTTTGACGTGTCCATCATCGAGATCGAGGACGGCACCTTTACGGTGCTGGCCACCGGTGGCGACACCCATCTGGGCGGAGATGACTTCGACCAGCGCATCGTGGAGTACGCAGTGGCAGAGTTCAAAAAGTCTGACCGCATCGACCTGACCCGCGATCCCGCTGCCATGGGACGGCTGAAGGAGGAAGCGGAAAAGGCCAAGAAGGAGCTTTCCAGTGCGCCCTCTGCCCAGCTGAACCTGCCCTTTATCGCGGTGGGCAAGGACGGGCCGCATCACTTGGACATCGCGTTGTCCCGCCCGCAGTTCGAGATGATGACCGGCGATCTGCTGTCCCGCACCGTGACCCCGGTGCAGAACGCCTTGCGGGATGCCGGCATCTCTGCCAGCCAGCTGGGCAAGGTGCTGCTGGTGGGCGGCAGCACCCGGATGCCCGCTGTGGAGCGGCAGGTCCGGGAGCTGCTGGGCTGTGAGCCCAGCCACACCCTGAACCCGGACGAGTGCGTCGCCATGGGCGCAGCGGTGCAGGGTGCATTGCTGCAGGGCGGCGGCAAGCTGGCGGGTGCCACCGGCGCGGCAGCGCAGGGACTGGTGCTGATGGACGTGACCCCGCTGACCTTGTCCATCGAGACGCTGGGCGGGGTCGCCACCCCGCTGATCACCCGCAACAGCATGATCCCCACCCGCAAGAGCCAGATCTTTACCACCGCCCGTCCCATGCAGACCAGCGTGGAGATCAACGTTTTGCAGGGTGAGCGCCATTTTGCGCGGGACAACAAGTCTTTGGGCAAGTTCAAGCTGAACGGCATCCGGGCAAGCTTTTCGTCCAAGCCCCAGATCGAGGTCACCTTTGATATCGACGTGAACGGCGTGGTGAAGGTATCTGCAAAAGACCTTGCCACCGGGCGGGAGCAGAACATTACCATTACCGGCAGCACCAACCTTTCCGAAAACGAGATCCAGCGCGCCATGGCAGATGCCGCCGCTTACGAGGCCGAGGACAGCCGCCGCAAGGAGCGTCTGGACCTGCACAATCAGGCCGAGGTGCTGGCCTACAAGGTAGACGAGGCGCTTTCCAAGTGCAAAAAGGAGTTGGACAAGGACGAAAAGGCCCGCGTGAAGGCCGACCTTGCCAATCTGCGCCACTGCCTGCGCAAGGATAAGCCCGAAAAGATGAACGAGACCGAGGAAGCCGCCCTGCGGCAGGCCAAGAGCCAGCTGGAAGCCTCGGCCAACCACCTGATGCTGTTGTACTCTGCCGAGCAGACCCCCGGCGATGGAACGGACAGCACGCTGTAATATAATAAGGTTTGTGGGCTGCTGCACCCGCCCGGCGCAGCAGCCCTTTTTGCAGAAGGAGAGAGGAACTGTTATGAAGGAACTGCAATATCCGGTGCGCCCCGGGCGCTACCGCCACTTTAAAGGCAACGAGTATCAGGTGCTGGGCGTGGCACGCCACAGCGAGACCGAGGAGGAAATGGTGGTGTATCGCGCCCTGTACGGCGAGGGCGGGCTGTGGGTGCGCCCCGCCGCCATGTGGCTGGAAACCGTGACCCGGGACGGCGTTACCCAGCCCCGCTTTACCTATATCGGGGAGTGATGCGCCCGGCTTGAATCCCGTTATTGACCCTAGGATTATTTTGCGGTAAAATGTGAGTATGATACCAAATAACAAAGGAGGTTTTCGTATGAAGGCCAAACGATGGATCTCGCTCCTGCTCGCAGTCAGCATGATGCTTGGTGTACTGGCAATGCCTGCTTCGGCGGCAGCTCAGCAGCCGGAAAGCACCGCTGTTGTCAGCGAGGAACTGCCCGATGCCGCAGCGCTGAGCGCGGCAGAGGATGAAAATGATATCGTCAACATCCGCATCCGGGCGACCGGAAACCTTGTCTATGGTTCCGATTATAAGCTGGAGGTGGAGACCCGGCCCGAAAACACCCAGTATATTGCCGTGGTGCTGGGCACCAGCGGCGAAGCCTACGGCTATGTGACCCTGATGATCTCGGATAAGCTGCGCACTTTGCTCAAGCTGATCCCCCTGCCCAAAAAGATGTCCCAGACCCCGGACCAGGCCGAGGAATTCAACGTATACAGCTACCTCAAGCAGCTGATCGACGGCAACGATGTCGGCGTGCTGCTGCGGGTGGCGGACGAGGTAGTGTCGGTGATGGACACCGTCAGCTTCTTTGTCCCGGCCAGCTACCTGACCACGGTGAAGAATGTTTCCAACGGCATGAAGCTGGCGCTGAGCCTGATCCGCAAGTATCTGCCCGAGGGCGCGCTGAGCCGCATCTATCTGGACGAGCAGCCCAAGGACAGCGGCAAGTACTTTGCCGGTGCCATTGCGCTGGAAAGCAGCGATATCAACGCCGCCGGGTTTGCCATGTTCAAGATCAAGCCCAAGACCGAAAACGTCAGCCTGAGCTGGGCAGCCGATGCCCCGGCCAGCATGACCGTCTCCCAGCTGCAAAACGCTGATCTGACCGCCAAGGTGATCTCGGACGGACAGGTGGCTGAAAACGGCAAGGTGAGCTACACCTACAAGAAAAAGACCTTCCTGTGGTTCAGCAGCAAAATGAGCGGCGTGCCCACCGAGCCCGGCACCTACACCCAGACCGCCAAGGCAGGGGGCAACTACTCCTGCGGCAGCATCAGCCGCACCATTACGGTGACTGCTGACCCGCAGCCTGCTGCCGCAGAGCAGCCCGCGGCATAAGAATCTTTATAGCACATAAACCGGCGGAAAATTATTTTTGAATTGGATGATCCCGGAAAGTCTGCGGACTTTCCGGGATCGTTTTTTCGCGGGAGAGGATACTTTTTATTTTCTATAAAAGGGGCTGCTTTACTCTTGTAAATCGCTGCATAATACGCTATTATAAAAATAAAAGAACCCCTTGCGGTAAAAAAAGGGGAGAAGAAGGAGCAGCTTATCTATGGAAGAGAAAAAAAGCGGCATCAAAAAGTTCTTTGAAGAGTTCAAAGCGTTTGCCATGCGCGGCAACGTGCTGGACATGGCAGTGGGCGTTGTCATCGGCGGTGCCTTCACCGCCATCGTCACCGCGCTGGTGGAGGACATCATCAACCCGCTGATCGGCCTGTTCTTCAAGGCGGATTTTTCCGATGTGGTCATTGGTCTGGGCGGCTCCAGTATCAAGATCGGCGAGTTCGTCAACTCCATCATCAACTTCCTCATCGTGGCCTTTGTGCTGTTCGTTGTGATCAAGTTTGTCAACTCCCTGCACAGAAAGCCTGCCGAGCCCGCAGAGCCGGAGGAGCCCACCACCAAGGTGTGCCCCTACTGCCAGAGCGAGATCTCCATCAAGGCTGTGCGCTGCCCCCACTGCACCTCCAAGCTGGAGGGCTTTCCCGAAATGAAGGCCTGAAGCATTCAGCATTGACATTACAACAAAACCCTCCCTGCCGGGCGCAGTCTTTGCGCTTTCGGCCGGGAGGGTTTTGCACATTTTGCGGCTTGGTTGTGGAAAAGTGGAACGGGAAGCGAGTTGGGAAAATCAGGCGCTCTTACTGAACCTTGGTCAGCTCAGCCAGCTTGTGGTAGATCTCGGTGTTGTCGTATACACCGCCGAACTTCTCGGCACCGACACCCATGGCGTACACGTTGACCATGGCACCGGTGTGGGCGTAGGTGGTGTGGTCCATACCGGACTTGTGGTTGATGGTGTGGCAGACAGCCATGCTGAAGGGGATGTAGGTACCGTACAGCTCGTAATCCTGCTGGCTCATCTTGCTCTGGCTGGAGGAACCCACCTGCAGGGTGCGCTCGTAGGCCTTGCGCAGGTTCTCCGCCTCATAGTCGGTCAGCAGCAGCTTGCCTGCGCTGGCGGCAGCGGGGTCGGTGGGCAGGGTCAGACCAAAGACGTTCTTCACATCCTGCATGGCAGTCTCAAAGGGGGTCTTGTTGGCAATGTAGCCCTGCACATAGGTGGAATCAAACTTTGCGTAGGACATCTTCTGGTGTGCCAGATTGGTCAGGAAGGTGTCGTAGTTGGTGGTTTTGTAGCCGATGGCCATGCCGCCGGTCTCGTGGTCGGCGGTGACAAGGATCAAAGTCTCGTTGGGGTGGGCATTGTAGAAGTCCACCGCAGCCTGCACCGCGTTGCTCATCTCCAGCACATCATGGATGGAAGCAGCGGCATCGTTGGCGTGGCAGGCCCAGTCGATCTTGCCGGACTCGGTCATCAGGAAGAAGCCCTTTTTGTTGTTCAGCAGCTCAATGCCCTTTTTGACATAGTCGGTCAGCAGCCACTCGCCGCTGGCAGCGTCCATGGCGTAGTTCATAGCCTTGCCGTCACCCAGATTCTCGGCGATGATCAGGGTCTTACCTGCACCGGCGGTCAGAGCCGCTGCACCGGCCTGGGTGGTGACCACGTTGTAACCGGCGTTGGCAGCCACGGTATGGTTGTCGGGGCCGGTGCCGTCGCCGTTCACCTTCTGGAATTCGCCGCCGGCAAAGTACTCAAAGCCGGAGTTTGCCAGCTCCACACCGATCTCGTAGTAGTTCTTGCGGGTCTTCTGGTGGGCGTAGAAAGCAGCGGGGGTGGCGTGGTCGATGTTCACGGTGGAGATCACACCCACCTTATAGCCCTTCTGGGCGTGCAGCTTTTCGGCGATGGTTTCGTAGGGCACATCGCGGGTCCAGGGGCACATATTGATGACGCCGCTCTCGGTCTTGTGGCCGGTGGCGATGGAGGTTGCGGTGGAAGCGGAATCCGGGCAGAAGGAGGTGCTGTCGTAGGTGGTCACGCTGCCCACCTGCGGGAAGCTGGTAAAGCTCAGGTCAGCCTCGGTCACAGCGCCGTTGTTGTCCACAGTGCCCTTGTAAAAGCGTGCAGATTGGATCTGGGCAGTGCCCATGCCATCGCCGATGAACAGGAAAACGTACTTGGGCTTTTTGAACACGTCCAGCAGACCGTTCTCTTCGTCTGCTGCGGCAGAAGCATCCGTCTCGGCGGCGTGAGCGGCTACGGGGGCAGCCGACAGCATGCCCACTGCCGATGCAACGGCACCGGCCTTCAGGAAGCTGCGGCGGGAAATTTTCGCATTCTTCATAACAGATATCCTCTCTTTTTTCAGCCCGGCTTGGGCGATCATACTATTTCTTGTGGGAACACCTGTATTGTAGCGCACCGCCCGCAGCGGCGAAACCAGCCCCGTGTAACACTTAGGTAAACCTTTGGCGCACAGAAGAGCGGCGGTGTAAAATGCGGGCAAAACAGGTAAAATCTGCCTGTAACGCCCGCCGCCGGGGCACTTTTTGCACCGAACCGCCCCGCAAGGGTTGCAAGCAGGGGGCTTTTCATTGTACAATAGAAAGAGCAAACTGGGCTACACTTCTATAACGAGAGGATTTCTTTAATATGTCTGATATCAAAGTGCTGGCGCTGGATCTGGATGGCACCCTGACCAACGACCAGAAACTCGTCACCCCGCGCACCCGCGCCGCGCTGGACGCCGCCATTGAAAAAGGCGTGACCATCGTGCTGGCGTCCGGTCGGCCCACTGCCGGCATCCAGCCGCTGGCTGAGGAGCTGGGGTTGGACAAAAAGGGCGGCTGCATCCTGTCCTACAACGGCGGCAAGATCGTGGACTGCCGCACCGGCGAGACGCTGGTGGAAAAGACGCTGGACCCCGCCCTTGTGCCTGAGCTGTGCGATTTTGCCGCCGCGCAGGATATTGCCATCCTGACCTATAACCGCGAGGGCATCGTGTGCGAGCGGGACAAGGACGAGTGGGCCAACAAGGAGTGTTTTACCACCAAGCTGCCCATGATCCATGTGGATGATCTGGCATCTTATGTGAACTACCCCGTGTGCAAAATGCTCATCACGCTGGACCCTGCCCGCCGGGACGCGGTGTGCGCCGCCGGACAGCAGCAGTTTGCGGGCCGCGCCGACCTGTATCCCTCCAGCCCCTTCTTTATCGAGGCGGTGCCGCTGGGCGTAGCCAAGGACGGCAGTCTGGCGGAGCTTCTGCGCCGCATGGGCCTGACCCGCGAGAACCTGATGGCCTGCGGCGACGGCCTGAACGACCGCTCCATGATCGCCTACGCCGGGGTGGGTGTGGCCATGCAGAACGCCGAGCAGCCGGTAAAGGACTGCGCCGACTATGTGACCACCGCCGACAACAACCACGACGGCGTGGCCGAGGCCGTGGAGAAGTTTATTTTACGAGAGGACTAACAAAGCAATGCCGCGTAACTTGGTTTTATTTGATCTGGAATGGAACATCGGCTACCAGCCGTATACCTTTAACTACCATGGGGTGCAGCAGACCCTGCGGGGCGAGATCGTGGAGATCGGCGCCGTAAAGATCGACGAGGATGCCAATGTGCTGGACACCTTTTCCATCCATCTGCGTCCCCGCATCTTCCGCAAATTGCAGCACCATATCGCCAAGGTGACCGGCCTGACGCAGGCCGATCTGGACAAGGGCGAACCCATCGTGCAGGGACTGCGCCGCTTTATGCAGTGGTGCGGCCCGGATGCCGAGTTTGCCGAGTGGGGTCTGGATGACGTGCCGGTGCTCAAGCAGAACCTGTTCCTGTGCAATCTGGACGAGTCCAGGCCCACCGTCTGGTACGATTTGCAGCAGGTCTTTCTGCGGGAGCATCCCCGCAAGGAGGGCGAGGGCATGACGCTGGAAAGCGTTGTGACCCGGATGGGCATCCCGATGGAGCGCCCGTTCCAC
>OHXL01000126.1_pt1 | contig 20620 bp, 17 predicted proteins | sample 1579991 | NCBI WGS metagenome assembly OHXL01 (sample SAMEA3882541, study PRJEB24775) | human gut metagenome | biome: human-associated habitat; feature: intestine environment; material: feces | place: Netherlands | collected 2009/2010
TGCGGTCTCGCCTGTCGGCTCGGTCGGTGCTTCAAAATGCCTGCGGCCTTTTGAAGTCGTCACTGGCGACCCGCACCTCTGCACTCTTGCTCCGGGCAAGCTGTCCCAAATGGACAGCTCGTCCGGCTTTTTCAGTGGGCCATTTTGACCCACTGATTCTGTTACGGGTAGAATCAAGTGCCGGGTGGCGGCACCTGATTTTCAATAGACCTTGAAGCGTTACGGAAAAACGATGTGCTCATTTTGACCACTTGGTTTTCCGTAACAGGTCGATGAATTTCTGTTCCCCCATTTGTGAGGGACTGAGTTTTATTTGGCAGATGCGTTACGCTTAACCAAGTGCTCATTTTGAACACTTGCAGCATCTGTAACACGTTTTCGATAGACTTTTTGCCGACAGGCATTGCTGCAATAGCGGGCATCTGCACGTTTGGGTGTGAATTTTTCACCGCAGCACTGGCATACTAAATCCTGACGGCGCATTTGGCGGTATTCCCGCTGCCGCCGATTGTTGGCCTGATTGCCGCACCAGTAGCTGTGACAGTATTTTCTTGGTGTAGATGGTGGTGTAGAACACCCGACCGCAGCCGCCGCAGATAAGTTTGCGGACGGCGTATCCTCCGGCGGTAAAACCCGTTTCCTCATACGATTCTTTCAAATAATCCTGATTGTTCTGCTCCCATTTTTCGTTTGTCATATACATGGAGATGACCCTCCTTTCACTGGCGTTATAGAAAAACAATGTGGTCAATTTGACCACATTGTTTTCTGGTAACTGGGGAATCAACGTTTAGCCGTTCTCCCTGCATGGATTTCCTGCCCCCTTCCGGCGGCGTTTTCCGGCTCTCCCTTGCGGGGTCATCGCCGGGTATCCCATGCAGACGGTCATGCGGTTTTCAAGGTGCGGTGCTGGATTTGGCAATAAAAAATCGCCACACAACAACCTGAACCTGACCATCCCTTCCGGGATGGCCTTGGTTCGGGTTCGTTATGTAGCGATAAGAAAGTCAAAAACTTGCGCCGACTCCTTCGGGAGCCGAGCTGGAACTCTAAGTAAATATGTTATATTAAATTGTTGGGATAGATTACCACAAAAATCGAGCCGTGTCAACAAAAAGTTTTGAAAACACACTACTTTCGGCAGATTGCAAGAAAAAATGATGGAAACCTTGGTAAAAAGAGAGGGCTGGATAGCTCGTTCTGTTTGCAACGGAATGCAAACTCGGAACTTTTCCGAGCAGAAAAACAACCGTCTGCTTCAAGTTGAGCTTGAAAACGGACGATCATTCTTGCAAAATGATTGTCAAATTTGGGAGGCGTTTTGAGCAGCCTCATAGTGCTAACAAGAGGTGTCTTCACACGTATATATATACCATTTTTGCGTTGCAAAATACTTGTTGGGGAACACCCAAGCCCTTGAACTGCATCCGATGGATGCAGGCTGCACGTTTTTGAAAAACGCTCTTTCGGTGCTCCGTATGAAGCACCGAAAACGAACCCGTTGAGGGTCAAAAGCATCAGGTGGGGTCGGTAGGCTCCCCGGCTTCAATTTTACCCAGATACCGCCACAGGGTCGTGCGGCTGATGCCCAGCTGCCGGGCGGCGGCGGCGCGGTTGCCGCCGTGGGCGGCTACCGTCTGCTGCACCACCTCGCCGATGATGCTTTCCAGCGTGCGGGAGGTGTCGGTGCTGACCACCGCCGCCGGGTGCGCTGCCGGGGCGCTGCGCAGACTGCGCTCCTTGGAGAGCAGGTCTGCCACGCTGCTGCTGCGGATGTAGGGGCCGTTCGTCAGGGTGGCAAGGGAGCGCAGAAGGTTTTTGAACTGGGTGTAGTTGTTCGGCCACGGGTACTGCCGCAGCATCTCGATGGCGCGGGGCTCAAAGCCGGAGATCTGCTTGCCCAGCTCCAGATTCAGGCTGTTCAGGTACAAACTGGAAAGGGACGGGATCTCATCCGACCGGCTGCGCAGCGGGGGCAGTTCCAGCGTCAGCGCGCCCAACCGCTCGATAAAGCGGCGGGTGACCGGCGAGACCGGCTCTTCCGGGCGCACCGAGCGGGAGAACAGCAGCCGCACCCGGCGGGCAAGACCGGTCTCCTCGATGGCAGCCAGCAGTTCGGCGCTCCACTGTTCCGGGATAGCCTCAAAGTTCTGGAAGTAGACCGTGTTGCCGTTGGCGTTCAGGGGCGAGTTATAGTGGTTGAGCAGAAAATCCCATGATTTATCGTTCATCAAGGCGCAGTTCGCCACCACGAGGGGGCGGTTTACCAGTGCGCTGTGCAGGTAGAGGTAGCGGGCGATCTGCTCTTTGCCGGTGCCCGGCTCGCCGCAGATGAACAGGGGCTGGCGCACGGCAGCAAGGGCGTTGATCTCGGCGTCCTGCGTGCCCATGGCACCGCTCAGGCTGTAAAAGCTGTTAGAGAAAAGATATTCGCACTCGCCTTTGTTCAGCGACCGCAGCCCCGGGCGGTTGGAATGCAGCGGGATGCGGGAGGGCACGCAGTAGAACAGATACCGCTGCACATTGTTCATCAGCAGCACCTGTGCTGTGATGCTGTACAGCTGGCTACGCTCGGTGTAATAGAACTTTAAGCTGCCCGTGGCGGGGATCTCCCGCAGATGGGTCTGCAAACAGCGGTGCAGCTCCGGGGAGATGTCCTTCATATTATTATAGAACAGGCTGCCGTCCGGCTCCATCACCACCACTCTGCCGCCCTGCTCCTGCGTGATGCTGCGTAGAAACAGGTTCTCCTGCCGCAGCTGGCCGAACCATGTGCTGATGTTCACCGCCTGATCGATGGCGCTGTGCAGGCTCTCGATGCCGGAGGTGATCAGGAAGGCGTCAAAGCCCATCTCCCGGGCAATGGTGTGGGTGACCATATCACAGACCACCATCCGGTAGCCGCCCTGCTTGAGCCGCTCCAAGGTATGGCGCACCTCCTCGGCACTGCGGACGGTAAGGATGTCCAGATCAAAGTTCAGCAGGCTGCAAAGGGTGTGGGCGGGTTCGGTGATGCTGGGAAAGCCCACGATGGCGTACAGGCTGGTGTAGTTCTCTGCCAGTTTCATGGTGCGCAGCACATCATACACCGAGATATGGATATCCACCACCGGCAGGTCGGTCACCTGCCGGATCAGGGTGGCGGTGCCGCCGCGGGAGATAATGCAGTCGTAGCTGTTGGGGGCCATGCGCTGCACGATGGCCTGTCCCTCTTCCAGATCGCCGGTGTACACCTCCAGCTCAACGTTGGGGTAGGCCTGCGCCGCCTGCTCCATGGCGGTGCGCATTCCGTCGTAGGGGGCAATGCCCAGAATGCGGGTGTGAGTCTCGACCATAAAACGTCCCTCCGTGTTTCTCTTTGAAACTATTATAAACGGTCTGGTTCAAAAAGAAAACAGAATATGGTTTCAAAATAGAACGTTTTTGCCAACAAAACAAAAAGAAAATTGAAAACGTGCTAAAATGAAACGCTTTTCCCGCTTGCGCCGGGTGCATTCCCGCGGTGGATACGGCATAATGAAAGCACAAAAACAAGTGAGGAGGCACGAACGAATGCTTCGCCTGCTGATGATTGCAGATGATTTTACGGGTGCGCTGGACACCGGCGTACAGCTTGCGGCACACGGCATCCCCACGCAGGTCGTGGTGGGGCAGGCAGACCTTTCCGCGTGCAGCAGCACCGTGCTGGTGGTGGATACCGAAACGCGGCATCTGTCCGCCGCAAAGGCTGCCGAGGCAGTTGCAAGGCTGACCCGCAGCGCGGTGGAAAACGGCGTGGGCTGCATCTATAAAAAGACGGATTCCGCCCTGCGCGGCAACATCGGCGCAGAGCTTGCCGCCCTGCTCAAAGCAAGCGGCGCACGCAATTTGCCCTTTCTGCCGGCCTTCCCGCAGATCGGACGCACCACAAAAAAGGGCGTCCACTACATCGACGGTGTGCCGGTGAACGAAAGCCCCTTCGGCATCGACCCCTTCGAACCGGTGCGCTGCGCCGAGGTGACAAAGCTGATCCATTTGCAGACTGAGATCCCCGCACAGAGCCTGCGCCCCGGTGAGACGGCAGCGGACAAGACCGGCATTCTGGTGTATGACGCTGCAACCGCCGCAGATCTGGAAACCGCCGGGCGGCAGCTGTTCCAGAATGGAACACCCCCGGTGCTGGCAGGCTGCGCAGGCTTTGCCGCCTTTCTGCCGGAGCTGCTGGGGCTTTCGGACGGCAGCGTGGTCGAGACCCCGCAGCTGGATCCCCGGCTGCTGGTGCTCTGCGGCAGCGTGAACCCCATCACCCTGCGGCAGATGGACACCGCCGAAAAGGCAGGCTTTACCCGCCTGCGGCTGACCCCCCGGCAGAAGCTGGAACCCGGCTACTGGGCAAGCACCGACGGCAAGGCTGCGCTGGCAGAAATTGAACAGATGCTGGCAGCAAACCCCCGCTGCATTATTGAAACCAATGACGCCGGGGGCAACCAGCTTACCGCCGATTACGCCGCCGCCCGGGGCATTGACTTGGACGGCCTGCGGGTGGGCATTTCCGGCAGCGTCGGGCAGATGTTCGGGGCGCTGTTCGGCAGCGAACATCTGGGTACGCTGCTGCTCACCGGCGGCGACACCCTGCTGCAATGCATGAACAGCGTGGGCGCACGGGAGCTGGAACCGGTGTGCGAGCTGGAAAGCGGCATCGTGCTGGCGCGGTTCACCTATCAGGGGCGCACCCGCTATGTCATTACCAAGTCCGGCGGCTTTGGGCAGGAGAATCTGCTGGTGGAGCTGGCAGACCGCATTGCAAAGCATTGAGAATGGAAGCAGACAGCCCTTTGCGGCTGGAACAGAAGATAAATGTAACAGAAGGAGAACGACCATGACCTATGCAAAACTGCCCGGCCTGACTTGGGACGGCACCGTGTACGAGAACGAGGAGATGTGCACGCTGGAGGCCCTGCTGCCCACCGGCGGCTGGCCCACCGCCCACGCACCTGCCATGGTGGAGCTGCCCAACGGTGATCTGCTCTGCTGCTGGTTCGCCGGTACTTATGAGGGCAGCGCAGATGTGCACATCATCTGCTCGGTGCTGCCGCATGACGGTACCAAGTGGCTGGAGCCGGTGGATATCTCCGGCGACCCCACCCGCAGCGAGCAGAACCCCTCGCTGTTCTACGGCCCAGATAACGCCGTGTGGGCGATGTACACCGCCCAGCTGGACCGTGTAGAGGGCAAGGACAATATGCAGTTCACCGCCGTGGTGCGCTGCCAGAAGAGCACCGACGGCGGCAAGACATGGGGCGCTTACACCACCGTGTTCCCGGAGGAAGGCACCTTCTGCCGTCAGCCCATTCAGGTGCTGTCCAATGGCCGCTGGATCTTTGCCAACTGGCTGTGCACCGACTCTGCCGAGGGTCTGTCCGGCGACCCCACCGCCTTCCGCATCTCGGACGACGAGGGTAAAACTTGGCGCATGGTCATGATGCCCGGCAGCAACGGCCACGTCCACGCCAATGTCATCGAGCTGGAGCCGGGGCATCTGGTGGCGTTCATGCGCAACCGCGAAGCCTACCGCATCCACCGCAGCGAGTCCTTTGACTGGGGCGAAACTTGGACGGTGCCCGCACCCACCCCGCTGCCCAACAACAACTCCAGCATCAGTGCGGTCAAGCTGCAGAGCGGCCGCATCGCCATTGCCTACAACCCCACCTGCACCCCCAACCCCGTGCCCGGCAAGGCTGCATGGCCCGGCCTGCGCTGCCCGGTGGCGGTGGCGCTCTCGGAGGACGGCGGCCTGACCTTCCCCATCATCCGCTGGATGGAACGCGGCGAGGGCTACATGGGCGATGAGAACAAGACCAACAACAAGCAGTACGAGTACCCCTACCTGATGCAGGGACGGGACGGGATGCTGCATCTGGCCTACGCTGCCCGCACCCGGCAGGGCATCAAGTACGTCCGCTTCTCGGAGCAGGACGTGCTGGGCGCAAAGCGGGAGACCGTGGGTCTGTATAACCCCACCGCAGCCCAGAGCCGCTGAAAAAGCTTTTCGGAATTTTCATCCTTTATTTATAGAGCAAAGCATCATTCAGGAGGTTGATCAGTATGCTGACCCAGTACAATCTTAAAATGCCGCACGCAGTTTACGGCGGCGAGAACGCCATGGACAATATCACCGCCATCATCAAGGCGCGCGGCGCAAAAAAGGTAGCCATGTTCACCGATAAGGGCATTGAGGGCGCTGGCCTGTTTGCCCTGCCGGAAGAAGCTGTCAAAGCCTCCGGCGCAGAGTACTATGTGCTGGACGAGCTGCCCCCGGAGCCCAGCTACATGGCTGTGCAGAAGCTGGTGGACGAGTTCAAGGTCTCCGGTGCAGACCTGATCGTGGCCTGCGGCGGCGGCTCCGTGATGGACGCTGCCAAGCTGGCAAGCGTGCTGGTGACCGACGCCTACGGCGTGAAGGAGCTGCTGGATAACCCCGGCATGGCACAGAAGTGCGTGCCCATCGTGCTGATCCCCACCACCGCCGGCACCGGCGCCGAGGTCACCCCCAACGCCATCGTGGCTGTGCCTGAGAAGGAGCTGAAGGTGGGCATCGTCAACGAGAACATGATCGCGGACTACGTCATTCTGGACGCCCGCATGATCAAGAACCTGCCCCGCAAGATCGCAGCCGCTACCGGCGTGGATGCGCTGGCACACTGCATCGAGTGCTTTACCAGCAACAAGGCCAACCCCTTCAGCGATCTGTACGCACTGGAAGGCCTTGACCTGATCCTGAACAACATCGAAAAAGCCTGCGATGACCCCGAGGCCATGGCAGAGAAGAACCGGATGCAGATCGCTGCCTACTACGGCGGTCTGGCCATCACCGCTTCCGGCACCACCGCTGTGCACGCACTGAGCTACCCGCTGGGCGGCAAGTACCACATTGCACACGGCGTATCCAACGCCATCCTGCTGGCACCGGTCATGCGCTTCAACAGCGAGCACCCCGCCGTGCGCGAGCGTCTGGCTGCCGCCTATGACCGCTGCTGCCACGAGGAAAAGACCTGCACCACCGTGGAGGAAAAGACTGCATGGATGATCGCCCGTCTGGAGCACATCGTCAAGCATCTGGATATCCCCACCAGCCTCAAGGAGTTCGGCGTGCCTGCCGAGGATCTGGAAGGTCTGGTCAACGCCGGTATGCAGGTACAGCGCCTGCTGGTGAACAATATGCGCCCCGTTACCGCCGACGACGCACGCAAGCTGTATCAGGAGATCATGTAACAGAAAAGGAGTAAAGACTTATGAAGACCAGCGATATCAAGGGCATCATCCCTCCCGTAATCACCCCCATGAACAACGACCCTGAGCAGACGGTCAACCATCAGGCTCTGCGCGAGCAGGTGGAGCGCCTGCTGGCAGGCGGCGTGCACGGCATCTTCCCCATGGGCACCAACGGCGAAGCCTACGCCCTGTCCTTTCAGGAGAAGGAAGAAATCCTTGCCACTGTCATCGATCAGGTAAAGGGCCGCGTACCGGTCTACGCAGGCACTGGCTGCATCACCACCGCCGAAACCATCCGCCTGAGCAAGCGTGCCGAGGAGCTGGGCGCAGATGCACTGTCCATCATCACCCCCAGCTTTGCACTGGCCTCCCAGAAGGAGCTGTATGATCACTACACCGCCGTGGCAAAGGCCGTGAACCTGCCCATCATCCTGTACAACATCCCCGCCCGCACCGGCAACAAGCTGCTGCCCGAGACCGTGCAGGCACTGTGCCGTGACGTGGAGAACATCGTAGGCGCAAAGGATTCCAGCGGCGATATCGAGAACCTAAAGGCCTACATCCGCCTGACCCGTGAGCTGGACAAGGAAGTTGCCATTCTGGCCGGCAACGACGGCGCTATCCTGACCTGCCTGAAAGAGGGCGGCGCAGGCGGCATTGCAGGCCGCGCCAACATCTGGCCGGAGACCGTTGCCAAGATCTACGATTGCTTCAAGGCTGGGGATCTGGAGGGCGCACAGGCTGCACAGGACGCCATTGCCATCCTGCAGCAGACCTTCAAGTACGGCAACCCCAACACCATCATCAAGACCGCCGTTGCCCTGCAGGGTCACCCCGTTGGCAAGTGCCGCGCACCCTTCAACTATGTGCCGGAAGAGGGCATGGAGGCCATCAAGAAGGTTCTGGCCGAGAATGAGGCCAAGGGTCTGCACTGAAACGCGCTGAAGCAAGGAGAAGGCTGCTATGAATAAACCCATTGTCGGTATTACCATGGGCGATCCCGCCGGTTCCGGCCCGGAGATCACCATCAAGGCTCTGGCTGACCCGGAGCAGTACAGCTACTGCCGCCCCATCGTGGTGGGCGATGTGAAGGTGATGGAGCAGGCCAAGAAGTTCGTTGGCCGCGAGGACATCGTCATCCACCGCTGCGAGAAGGTGTCGGATGCCCTGTTCACCCCCGGCACCATCGACGTGCTGCATCTGGATCTGATCGAGGACATCAGCAAGTTCGAGATAGCAAAGGTCAGCGTGGAGGGCGGCAACGCAGCCTTCCAGTGCGTGAAAAAGGTCATTGAGCTTGCTATGGCCGGTGAGGTGGATGCCACCTGCACCAACGCCCTGAACAAGGAAGCCATGAACAAGGCACTGGAGTACTACCACGGCGAAAAGTCGGACGGCTACACCCACTTTGACGGCCATACCGAGATCTACGCCACCTACACCCACACCAAAAAGTACACCATGATGCTGGCTCATCACGACCTGCGCGTGGTGCACGTTTCCACCCACGTTTCCCTGCGGGAAGCCTGCGACCGGGTCAAGAAGGATCGCGTGCTGGAGGTCATCGAGATCGCCAACAAGGCCTGCAAGGATATGGGCATCGAGAACCCCCGCATCGCTGTGGCAGGTCTGAACCCCCACTGCGGTGAGAACGGCCTGTTCGGCCGGGAGGAGATCGAGGAGATCACCCCCGCCATTGAGGCTGCCAAGGCCGAGGGCATCACCGGTGTCGTGGGTCCCTGCCCGCCGGACAGCGTGTTCTCGCAGGCCATCGGCGGCTGGTACGACATCGTGGTGTGTATGTACCACGATCAGGGTCACATCCCGCTCAAGACCGTGGGCTTTGTCTACGACCGCGAAAAGCAGGAGTGGAAGGCCGTGGAGGGCGTCAACGTCACGCTGGGTCTGCCCATCATCCGCGCCAGCGTGGATCACGGCACCGACTTCTACCACGCCGGTAAGGGCAACGGCAACGAGCTGAGCCTTGTCAACGCCATCAAGTATGCGGTCAAAATGACCGGCCGCGCCAACTAAGTTATCCCCATCCCAACCAATTCTTCATTTTCTTCCAGAGAGAGCCGCTGCACCCCGTACGGTGCGGCGGCTTCTTCTGGTTTTGTCCTGTTTCAAAAAGCAACAAATCAGCCAAAACTAACCGCAATGTGTTTCAAAAAGCGACGCATTGCAGCAAAAGAATTGAACAAATTCTGAATATGTTTCAAAAAAGAACACAACAAGCCAAAAAATGATTGTGACGCACAGCGGAAAACTATATACTTTTAATCAAGAAAGCCGCATCGGAATTGTGCAAAGGGTCGGGCTCTTGCGCAACAGGGACTGCGGACACAAAAAAGGAGGACACGTTCTATGACACTTCCCATGATCATTGCTCTGGCAGTGACTGTCCTCATGATCATCCTGATCATGGTGGATAAACTGCCCTTCGGTGCACCCCCGCTGCTGGCGCTGCTGCTGCTGGTGGTGTTCGGCGTTACCGACATCAAGACCGCCTTCGGCGGCTTCGCAAACCCCACCATCGTCATGCTGGCATCCTTCATGGCCATCATTGCGGCCCTGCAGAAGACCAGCTTCATCGTCAAGTTCAAGCAGACCATGTTCAACATGGCCAACAAAGGCGGCTTTAAGGCCTACGTCCTGCTGATCCTCATTGTTATGCTGGGCTGCAGCCTGTTCGGCACCGGTTCCACCGCCTACTATGTGCTGGTCATCGGCCTGCTGTCCACTCTGCCCTACTCCAAGCAGCTGCCCCCGTCCAAGGTTCTGATGCCTGCGGGCTTTGCAGCAAACCATCCGCTGCTGCCCTTCAACACCGCTCTGCAGTACGGCATCGTGATCGCCGTTCTGGAAAGCGCAGGCGTTGCGGCAAACGTCAATCTGGTCAAGTTCTCTCTGGTCAACCTGTGCCTGTCCATCGGCTTCCTGGTGTGGTGCATCCTGGCCTACAAGATCCTGCCGGATCACCCCATTGCCGAGGCCAAGGAAGAGGCTCTCCACGCCGGTGAGCAGAAGGTCGCTCTGACCAAGAATCAGGAGCTCATCACCTACTTCAGCTTTGTGCTCGCCGTTGTGGGCATGATCCTGCAGAGCAAGATCGGTGACGCAGGCTACGCCATCACCGGTCTGGCCGTGGGCATCATCCTGATCTCCGGCGTCATGGACTTCAACGAGATCCGCAACTCCATCAGCGCACCCATCATCCTGATGTCCGCAGGTGTCATCGGCATCGCCGATGCTCTGGGCAACACCGGCCTGACCAGTCTGGTCGGCGAGACCGTTGCCAAGATGCTGGGCACCAACGTCAACCCCTTCGTGCTGATCTTCGCCTTCTGCATCCTGACCAGTGTGCTGGCCACCCTGACCGGTTCCACCATCGGCACCGTGTACGTCTTTGCTCCCATGGCCATTGCCACCTGCGTCAATCTGGGTCTGGACCCCACCGCAGCCGCTGCCGCTATCGTGGTCTCCGGCTGGTGCGGACACTTCCTGCCCATTGACGGTATGCCCGCCATGATCATGGGCGCCGGTGACTACAAGATCACCGAGTTCTGGAAGTTCACCATTCCGCAGTACTTCATCCGTCTGCTGGCGCTGACGGTGGGCGCTGTGCTGATCTTCCCCATGAAGTAACAGGAGAAACGCAAAATGAAAAACACGTTTGAGCTGGAGCACGTCGGCATCAACACCGACAACGCAGGCGAGGCCGAGCAGCTGGCGCTGCTGCTGTGCAAGCTGTTCAACTTAGAGCCCCGCCACGGACAGAAGTCCGAGTTTGCCGGCAACTATTTCGAGTGCATGAAGAGCCCCTTTCTGGGCAAGAACGGCCACATCGCAATGCGCACCCCCGACCTGAAGGCTGCGATGGAGGAGCTGGAGGAAAATGGCTTCCGCTTCCGCATGGAGACTGCCGCCTATTTTGAGGACGGCCGCATCAAGAATGTGTATCTTGAGGGCGAGTACGGCGGTTTTGCCATCCACATCATGCAGAAATAACGCCAACTGACCGATCTTGTGCAGAACCGGGGATGGAGCGATCCGTTCCCGGTTCTGTGGGTTCACGCCCCGCGAAAAATCAGAGGAGAAAAATTATGCTGGTTCCTGTATTGCTATTTATCGTCGGTCTGCTGTTCCTCATCAAGGGCGGCGACTGGTTCGTGGACGGTGCTTCGGCACTGGCACGGCGGTTCCACCTGCCGGAGCTGCTCATCGGCGCAACGGTGGTATCTATCGGCACCACTCTGCCGGAGGTCATGGTGTCCACCATGTCCGCCGTGTCCGGCCATGGGGAGATCGCCTACGGCAACGCCATCGGCTCGGTCATCTGCAACTCTGCCCTGATCGCCGCCATCACCATCGCCGTCCGTCCGGGCAAGGTAGACCCCAAGACCCTGCGGGTGCCGGTAGCCTTCTTCTTTGCCGCAGCCGCCATCTACTGCGTGGCTGCCTACGCCATGGGCGAGTTCACCCGCCCGCTGGGCTTTGTGATGCTGGCCATGTTCGTGGCTTACATGGTGGCAAACGTATTGCAGATGAAAAAAGCCCCTGCCGCCGCCGAAGCGGAGGCCGAGGCCGAAAATGCCGGGGAAGAGATGTCCCTTACCAAAACGCTGGTGCTGCTGGTGCTGGGCGCGGTGCTGATCGCACTGGGCGCAAACCTGCTGGTGGATAACGGCACCCTCATCGCACAGGCACTGGGCGTGCCGGAGTCGGTCATCGCGCTGACCTTTGTGGCGCTGGGCACCTCTCTGCCGGAGCTGGTCACCGCCATCACCTCGTTGGTCAAGGGCTGCAGCGATCTGTCCCTTGGCAACATCGTGGGCGCAAACGTGTTCAATCTGGTGCTGGTCAGCGGTATGTCCGTCACGCTGGCACCCTTCACCGTGCCGCAGAGTTCCACCCTGTTCGGCATCAATTCCAGCCTTGTGCTGGAGATCCCGGTCATGCTGGCTGTCATGATGATCATGACCCTTCCCGCACTGAAGCGCGGCAAGCTGTCCCGTGCACAGGGCATTATTCTGCTGTGCATCTACGCTGCCTTCTGCGCCATCCAGTTTACCATGTGACATTCCCGGAGATACTTCCAAAACCCCCGGCCTGCTCTGTCAGGCCGGGGGTTTTGGTTATTGTACCCTGCGGGACGGTCTTTGTTTTACGGCTGGGTCAGCACCTCCGGGTCACCGGGCTTATAGATGTGGGTCTTGGTCAGGCGGCGCATGGTGTCCTCGTGGTTGCGGCTGGCATAGGCGGTGTACAGGATATCCACCACGTTCAGCTGGGAAAGGCGGGAGGACATGGCGCCGTTGCGGAACAGGCTCTCGTTGGCGGCCACATACAGCACATGGTCGGCCAGCTGTGCCACCTCGGAGGGGATCACCGGTGCGCCGCCCGCCTTCATCTCCTTGATGCACTGGATCATCTCCATGGTCTGCCCGGAGTAGGAGAACACGATGCCCACATCCTGCGCAGTGGCGTTGCGTGCCTGCAAAAGCTGCGAGTGGGAGTCCTCGTTGACCACGCAGGGCTTGTCCAGACGCAGAAATTTCAGGTAGGTGTCTTTTGCCACGCACAGCGAGGAACCAATGCCGAACAACAGCACCGTACGGGCGTTGGCGATCAGTTCCACGCACTGCTCCAGTTCGTCCAGCAAAAGCAGCCGCTGGGTGTCCAGCAGGCTCTGGATGTTCTTGTGGGTCACCTTGTCCACGATCTCCTGCAGGCTGTCCTGCGGGGTGATGTCCTTTTCCCGGTGGCTGCCGTTTTCCCCAAGGGTGGCAAGCTCCAGCGTCAGGGCGTGGCGCAGCTCCTTGTAGCCCTGAAAGCCGATGACCCGGCAGATGCGCACCACGCTGGAAGGGGAGGAGAAAGAGCGCCGCGCCAGATCCCGGATGGTAAGGGTGGTGGTCTCGTCCGGGTTTTCCAGAATGAACTGCGCGATCTGCCGCTCAGTGCTGCTGAGGGAGGGCTGCACCTCCCGCAGGCGTAAAAGAACGTTCTGCATATAGATACCTCTGTTGTATTTCAGGATGGATTGAACAAGCTGCACAAAAAAGTCGTACTTGTACGCAAAAATTTCAAAAACAATGCTTGCATAAAACATTGTACCACAAAATAGTCTTTTTGTGGACATTTTGTTTGAAAAAGTTTATACTTTGGTCACAATCACGCCGCAAGGGGTGCGGCGGAAACTGGAGGTGCAGGATATGGGTTTGAATCTGAGTGGGATGACCACCGAGACCCGCAACCCGCGCACGATGCAGCTGGACCAGATGTCCCCGCTGGAGATCGTGACTGTCATGAACGAGGAGGACGCCCGGGTACCGCTGGCCATTGCCAAGTGCCTGCCGCAGATCGCGCAGGCGGTGACATGGGCGGCAGAATCCTTTGAAAAAGGCGGACGGCTGTTCTATATGGGCGCCGGTACCTCCGGCCGCTTAGGCGTGCTGGATGCCGCCGAGTGCCCGCCCACCTTCGGTGTGCCGAAGGAGATGGTGGTAGGGCTCATCGCCGGCGGCGAAAAAGCCTTTATCGAGGCTGTGGAGGGCGCAGAGGACAGCCGGGAGCTGGCTGTTGAGGATCTGAAAGCCCACGGCCTGACCGCGAATGACTTTGTGGTGGGCATTGCCGCTTCCGGCCGCACGCCCTATGTGCTGGGCGGTCTGGACTACGCCAAGAGCGTGGGCTGCCACACTGCCGCCATTGCCTGCAATATCGGCAGCGCCATCGGCAAGGCCGCAGAGCTTGCCATTGAGGTGAATTGCGGCCCCGAGGTATTGACCGGTTCCACCCGGCTCAAGTCCGGTACGGCACAGAAGCTGATTTTGAACATGATCTCCACCGGCTCTATGGTGCGCACCGGCAAGGCCTACCAGAACCTGATGGTGGATGTGCAGCAGACCAACGAAAAGCTGCACACCCGCGCCGAGAATATCGTCATTGACGCTACCGGCGTGGAGCGGGAGAAAGCCCGCGCCGCCATTGATGCAGCGGGTGGCAGCGTAAAGACCGCCATCACCATGCTGCTGGCAGACTGCGATGCCGCAGAAGCCGCCCGGCGGCTGGAAAAGGCCCGCGGCCATGTGCGGGAGGCCATCCGGCTGGAAGTGCTGTAAGATATCTCTAAGTTCCTTAGCGGCAAAGGCCGCATCGGATATACACCTGTTTTAAAGGAGGACCCACTTATGACGAATGAAGAACTGGTCCGCGCGGCGCTGGAGAAGGTCGGCGGAAAGAGCAACGTTCTCACCGCAACCAACTGCATGACCCGTCTGCGGGTGCGCGTTAAAGATGACGCCAAGATCGACGACGAGGGCCTGAAGGCCATCGAGGGCGTGATGGGCATCGTGCATGACCGTACCGGCTATGTGGAGATCGTGGTCGGCCCCGGCAAGTGCCGCAAGTGCGCAGATATCTGCCGCGACATGGGCATCCCGGCGGACGCCGCCGCTTCCACCGCCAACGACTGGCAGACCAACAAGGCCGCAGTCAAGGCCGGACAGAAGCAGAGCAAGGTCAAGGAGCTGTTCAAGACCTTCGGCGATATCTTTATCCCCCTGATCCCGGGCGTTGTGGCTTCCGGTCTGTGCGCCGGCATCAACTCCCTGATCGGTCAGGTGGTGCCGAACTACGCTGACATCCCCGCACTGGCTCTGATCAGCACCCTGCTGGGTCTGATGAACACCTGCTTCCTTGGTTACCTGACCGCATGGGTCGGCTACCGCGCAGCCGAAAAGTTCGGCGGCACCCCCATTCTGGGCGGTATGCTGGGCATGATCACCGGTTTGGACGGTATCAACAAGATCTCTTCCATTCTGGGTCTCTTCAACGAGGCTGTGCCGCTGGATTCCATCCTGCGTGCAGGCCGCGGCGGCGTGCTGGCCGTTGTGCTGGGCGCATGGTGCCTTGTCAAGATCGAGCGCTGGGTGCGTAAGTGGATGCCCGAATCTCTGGACATTGTGTTCACCCCGCTGATCACCATGATCCTGTGCCTCGTGCCCTATATCCTGATCATCATGCCCGCTACCGGCTATGTTTCCACCGCGCTGTGCTGGGTGGTTGAAAAGCTGTGCATGAGCGATATCCTGATCGTGCGCATCATTGCCGGTTATATTTCCACCGCTCTGTTCCTGCCCATGGTCGCTATGGGCATGCACCATGGTCTGGTTGCTCTGTACTCCGTGCAGCTGGAGAGCTTTGGCTACGTTACCCTGTACCCCGCTCTGGCTATGGCCGGTGCAGGTCAGGTTGGCGCTGCTGTCGCTATCTACTTCAAGGCTAAGAAGTGCGGCAACACCCGCCTGAAGAACGTTATCACCGGCGCACTGCCCGCAGGTCTGCTGGGCATCGGCGAGCCGCTGATCTACGGCGTCACCCTGCCCATGGGCAAGCCCTTCATCAGCGCCGGTCTGGGTGCCGGCTTCGGCGGTGCCTTCGTTATGGCCATGCAGGTGGCTGCTACTGCTTGGGGCCCCTCCGGTCTGCTGGCTCTGTTCGTCATGACCGCTGGCCCTCACGGTGTGGCTGCTTCCGTTGGCTGCTACGCAGTGGGTCTGGTCATCTGCTACATCATGGGCTTTATCGTGACCAACGCAATGGTCTCTGTTGAGGACGTTGCCAATGCTTAAAACACTCGGACGGTCAGTGTATCTGACGCAGTTTGAGGAACAGCGTGCGTCGCTTTCCGCTTTTGCGGCAGGCGGCGCGCCTGTTTTTATCTCACTGCATATCAGCGAAGAATTTGATGCCGCTTACTGCGCCCGCGTGCAGGAAATGTGCGATTTTCTCTCCGCACAGGGCTGGCGCATTCTGGCAGACGTGTCGGAAAAGACCATCCGGCAGTTCGGCTGTGCCGACCTGACCGCGCTGGCAAAGCGGCTGCACCTGTGGGGTCTGCGGCTGGACTACGGCTTCTCGGTGGAGGAGATGTGCGCCCTTGCGCAGCAGCTGCCCGTTGCCGTCAACGCCTCCACCACCACCCCGGAGGTGGCGCGGCAGCTGGCGGCGGGCGGCGGCACGGTCATCGCCATGCACAACTTCTACCCCCGCCCGGAGACCGGCCTTGACCCGGAATTTCTGCGCGAGAGCACCGCAGCTTTGCAGGCAGAGGGCTTGCAGGTGTACGGCTTTATCCCCGGCGACGCCCTGCTGCGCGGCCCCTTGTATCAGGGTCTGCCCACGCTGGAAGCCCACCGCACCGCTGCCCCCTCGGCGGCCTTTGCGGACTTGGCACTGAACTATGGGCTGGACGGCATTTTTGCGGGCGACCCGGAGGTCAGCGCCCGGGAGCAGGAGTATATCCGGCACTTCTGCACCACCGGCGAGCTCTGCCTGCCGGTCGCCCTGCGCCCCGGCTATGAGACCCTGTACGACCGCACCTTTACCTGCCGCCCGGATTCGCCCAAAGGGCTTGTGCGGTATCAGGAATCCCGGCTCTACTCCTGCTTTGGCAGCACCGTGCAGCCGGACAACTGCACAGAGCGCCGCCGCCGCTGCGTGACCATGGATAACATCGTCTACGGCCGCTATTCCGGCGAGATCCAGCTTGTGCGCGCCGACCTGCCTGCAGACGAAAAGGTGAACGTCATCGGTGAAGTGCCCGCAGAATACGACCTGCTGCTGGACTGCATTAAGCGCGGAAAGACTTTCCGCATGGTAAAAACATCATAAAAACAAGCACCGGAGCGTCCGCAGACGCTCCGGTGCTTGTTTTTGTTTATTTATTGATTCTTTCTTGGATACACAAAGGCGTCGCGGCGGTACACTGCCACGAGATACGCCGCCATGAAGCACCAGATGATGGGCTCGCACAGGATGACGGCGTTGTAGGCGTAGCGCGGGATGAACACCAGCACAAAGATCACCTTGCCCACCAGCTCGATGACGCTGGAAAACAGCGGCAGCACCTTCTGCCCAAGGCTCTGCAAGGCGTACCGGGTGCACAGCAGCACCCCCAGCACCGCGTAGAACGGCGCGTTCCACATCAGATACCGTGCGCCGTTTTCCAGCACGAGGGGCGCGGTAGAACCGGAGATCAGCTGCACCAGCTGCCGGGCAAAAAGCTGCATCAGCACCACCTCTGCCGCCATGATGACCACCGAGCACAGGTACATGGTGCGCATTCCCTTGCGCACCCGCTCCGGCTGGGCTGCACCCCGGTTCTGGGAGACAAAGGTGGAGCCGGCGTTTGCCATGGAGATCAGCGGCATACTGGTAAAGGAGAACAGCTTGCGCGCGGCGGTGTGCCCTGCAATGGTCAGCGTGCCCAGCCCGTTGATGCCGTATTGCAGCACCACCGACCCCGCCGACACGATGCTGCTCATCAGCCCCATGGAGATGCTCTGACTGAACAGCTCCCAGTACAAATGCTGCCCCACCGCCCAGTGCTTGCGGGCGGGCAGCAGCAGCGGCACGCGGCGCATCACATACAGAATGCACAGCACCACCGAGATGCCCTGCGCAATGACGGTAGCCACCGCCGCGCCCTGCACGCCCATGCCCAGCCCGGCAATGAACCACAGATCCAGCGCCACGTTCAGCCCCGAACTGATGAGCAGGAACACCAGCGGCATCACGCTGTTGCCGATGGCGCGCAACAGCCCGGCGCACAGGTTATAAAAGAACATCACCAGCACGCCCAAATCGATGACGATGATATACCGGTAGGCGTCCTCTAAAATCTCTGCGGGGGTGTCCAGCAGCTGCAAAAGCGGCCGCAGGCCGAAAAAGCCCGCCGTGGTAATGACAAAGCTTGCGCAAAGCCCAATGACCAGCGACCCGGCCACCGTCCTTTTGAGCAGATCCTCGTCCTGTGCCCCGTAGGAGCGCGCAGCCACGATGGAAAGCCCGTTGCCGATGCCGATGCCAAAGCCCACCAGCAGCTCGTAGATGGACCCGCAGGAGCCGATGGCAGCCAGTGCGGTATCGCCCAGCACGTTGCCCACGATCATGGTATCCACGGTATTATACAGCTGCTGGAATAAATTGGACACCAGAATGGGCAGCATGAACAGAAAAAGGTTCTTGAAAATAGGCCCGTGCAGCAGGTCTGCATTTCGGTTAAAGAGATTTGTTTTCAGGGGTCGCGTCTGGGTCATAGGGTTCCTTTCTTCGCGCAAAAAGGAGGCCGTTGCACATTTTTGTGTGCAGTGGCCTCTTTTGCGGTAAAACGATTTAAAAAAATTTATTTGTGTAGTTGCGAAACACCGTAGGTGTTTCGCAACTACTTTTTTATAGCTCCTGCTGCTCAAACCCGTTGACAGTCAGCACAGTCAGGGCGGTGAAACCGGCAGCCTTGATGGCGGCGGCGGCTTCGTCGAAGCCGAAGGTCAGCGCGGCGGTGTCGTGGGCGTCGGCGGTGATGATCACCCTGCCGCCCAGCTTGTTCCACTCGCCCAGCAGCCATGCGCCGGGGTAGAAGTCCTTGCGGTAGCCCCGGTATACGCCGCCGGTGTTTACCTCCAGAATGCAGTCGTTCTCCCGGGCAGCTTGCAGCGCCCTGAGCGCCGCTGCCTTGTAGCGGGGGGATTCCTCGTCAAAAAAGCTGCCGTCCGCGTTCAGCTTTTTGACAAGGTCGATATGTCCCAGAATATCCGGTTTTTTGGCGGCGATCTTCTCCACCTCGGCAAAATAGGCTTCCACCGCTGCCAGCGGGTCGCCATCAAAATCGTTATTGATGCAGTCCCGCAGATCCTCGGGGCGAAAATCAATTTCGTAGTATTTCTCAGTGTTTTTGCCGTACAGGTGGTGTGCGCTGCCGATCCAGTAATCAAAGCCCTTGGGCGTGCCCTCGCTCAGCAAATCCCACTCGATGCCGCACAGGATATCCACCTTGCCCCGGTACTCGTTTTTCAGCTTGGCAATGGTGGCGCGGTACTGCGCAGTGCGGCCGGGGGTCATGCAGTATTCGCGGTCGGGCTTTGTGTAGCTGTGGCCGCTGAACCCAAGGGTGGTCAGCCCCTGCGCACAGGCGGCACCGGCCATCTCCTGCAGGGTGTTCTTGCCGTCACACAAAGTAGAGTGGCAATGTACGCTGGATTTTCTGTAATCTGCCATAGGCTTCTCACTGCATCCTTTCCTGCTTGACCTTGTGGTCGATGACATGGCGCTTTTCCAGCTCCCGGGTCACATCCTCTACGGTGATGCCCGCGCTGACCATCAGCACCAGCACATGATAGGCAAGGTCGCTGATCTCGTAGACCGTCTCAGCCTTGTCCTCTTTTTCACCCGCAATGATGACCTCGGTGCACTCTTCGCCCACCTTTTTCAGGATCTTCTCCTTGCCCTTTTCAAACAGGTAGGTGGTGTAGCTGCCCTCCGTGGGGGTATCCTTGCGGCCCTTGATGAGGTTATACAGCCCCTGCCAGCTGAACTGTTTCAGCTCCGGGGAGACGTATACCTCGTTGAAAAAGCAGCTCTCTGCCCCGGTGTGGCAGGCGGGGCCGGATTTGACGACATCGATGACGAGCGCGTCCTTGTCGCAGTCGGCGGTGATGGAGACGACCCGCTGCACGTTGCCGGATGTCTCGCCCTTGCGCCAGATCTCCCGGCGGCTGCGGGTCCAGAATACGGTGCGCCCCTCGGCAATGGTCAGCGCCAGCGTTTCAGCGTTCATGTAGGCAAGGGTGAGCACCTGCTTTGTGTAGTGATCCTGCACGATGGCGGGGATCAGGCCTTTTTCATCAAATTTCAGTTCCATGACGGTTCTCCCTCCCCGGATGGGGATATTGTGTATTTTATCGTATTCAAGACAAAAATGCAAGGGTTTTATGCGTTTTCACAGCCGCATCTCCACGCCGCTTGCGTTCAGGTACTCCTTCAGCTCCCGGATACCCAGCAGCTTCTGGTGGAAGATGCCCGCCGCCAGCCCGGCGTCGATGCCCTTGTGGTGGAACAGCTCCAGAAAATCCTCTTTTTTGCCCGCGCCGCCGCTGGCAATGATGGGAATATTCACCCGGGCAGCCACCGCGTCCAGCATTTCAAGGTCGAAGCCGTGGCGCACGCCGTCGGTGTCGATGCTGTTCAGGCATATTTCGCCCGCGCCGTGGGCGGCGCACCAGCTGATCCAGTCCAGCGCATCCCGGCCGGTATCCTCACGCCCGCCCTTGGCGAATACCCGGAACTGTCCGTTCACCCGCTTCACGTCTGCGGAAAGCACCACGCACTGGTTGCCGTAGCGCTGCGCGGCGGCGGGGATGAGCCCGGGGTCTTTCAGCGCGCCGGAGTTGACGCTTACCTTATCCGCGCCGCATTTCAGCACCCGGTCAAAATCCTCCAGTGTGTTGATGCCGCCGCCCACGGTCAGGGGGATAAAAATTTCTCCCGCCACCCGGGTCAGGATATAGTTTCGAGATCGGAA
>OHXL01000147.1_pt1 | contig 18357 bp, 17 predicted proteins | sample 1579991 | NCBI WGS metagenome assembly OHXL01 (sample SAMEA3882541, study PRJEB24775) | human gut metagenome | biome: human-associated habitat; feature: intestine environment; material: feces | place: Netherlands | collected 2009/2010
CCCGCTGACCTTCTTTACCGCCAGCCATATCCACCCCAGCGCAGAGAACGCCCGGGTTATTGCGCCATTCTACAAGGATATTTCGGAGCAGACCGCACTGGAATCCCTGAAGGGGATGATCCTGGTGCATAAGGTGCTGCAGGCTTCGAACCCGGTCAAGCGCTGGGTGGTGCTGACCGGCATGAAGGTGCTGGGCAAGTACGATGGGATGCACGGCCTTGTGGCAAACCCGCAGCCGAACCCGCAGTGCACCGAGAGCAACCGCAAGCTGGATGCGCTGTACGCCAGGGCGCTGCCGCTGGCAGAGCGGCTGATCTTAGAGTATGTGGCAAAGCTGGACACGGACGAGCCGCTGGACGCCGCCTACGACCATACCTTTGGGGAGTTTTAAAAAACGCGCCGCCCGGCGGTGCAAAGAGGACAAGGGAAATACGATGAAAACTGAAAAATTCAAGGTGACACCGCTGGAGCGGGCATGGATCCTATACGATGTGGGCAACTCGGCCTTTGTGCTGATGATTGCCACGCTGGTGCCCATCTTCTTCAATGCGCTGGCCGAAGCCGGCGGCGTGAGCAAGGTGGACTATCTGGCCTACTGGGGCTACGCAAGCTCCATCGTTACGGTGGTCACCGCCATTCTGGGCCCCATTCTGGGCACGCTGGCTGACACCAAGGGCTTTAAAAAGCCCATCTTCATGCTCTGCCTCTTTGTGGGCGTCATCGGCTGCTGCGCCATGGGTCTGGCGGGCACTTGGCTGGCCTTTCTGGTCATTTTTATCATTGCCAAGATCGGCTACTCCGGCAGTCTGGTGTTCTACGACTCCATGCTGGGCGATGTGACCACCCCGGAGCGGATGGACATGGTGTCCTCCCGCGGGTACGCATGGGGCTATATCGGCAGCTGCGTGCCCTTTGTGGTCTGTCTGGCGCTGGTGCTGGGCAGCAGTGTGGTGGGGCTCAGCCAGATGACCGCGCTGTCCATCGCGCTGGTCATTACTGCTGTGTGGTGGCTGGCGGTCACCCTGCCGCTGCTGAAAAAGTACCGCCAGATCAACTATGTGGAGGTGGAGCAGCACGCCATCCGCCAGAGCTTTGTGCGCATTGGGCAGACCCTGAAGCATCTGCCGCAGGACAAGCAGGTGTTCTGGTTCCTGCTGGCCTTCTTCTGCTACATCGACGGCGTGTATACCATCATTGATATGGCCACTGCCTACGGCACGGCACTGGGGCTGGATACCACCGGCCTGCTGCTGGCGCTGCTGGTCACTCAGATCGTGGCTTTCCCTTCGGCGCTGATCTTTGGCCGCCTGAGCCAGAAATACGCGTCCAAGACCCTGATCCCGGTGTGCATCGCGGCCTATACCGGCATTGCCGTCTTTGCCTTCTTCCTGAAGAGTCAGTGGCAGTTCTGGGTGCTTGCCGTGGTGGTGGGTATGTTCCAGGGCGGTGTGCAGGCGCTGAGCCGCAGCCACTTTGCCAAGATCATCCCGCAGGAAAAATCTGGCGAATACTTCGGCCTGTTCGACATCTGCGGCAAGGGCGCCTCCTTCCTTGGCACCATGATCGTCAGCGTGGGCAGCCAGCTGACCGGCAGCGCCAACGTGGGTGTGGGCTCCATTGCCATCCTGTTTGTCATCGGCTTTGTGCTGTTCAGCATTTCCACCCGGACAGAAGAGACAAAGCAGGTCTGACCATTTTATGAAAAAACGAAGCCCGGAGCGTCCGCAGACGTTCCGGGCTTCGTTTTTGTTCAGAGGGGTCGCTGTACAAAATGCTGTCGGACGCGGGCGGCACAGGCAAAATTATCATGCAAAAAATACATCCTTGAAAAAAGTGGAATTAACCTATTGACAAACTAGGTAGAACGGGATATAATGCAAACATCCAATCCACCAGTCTTGTAGGGAAATGAAACAGAGGTTCCCCGGCAGGTGGTACATAGAGGAATGGAAAAGTTTTACCGGAAGGAGGGCACAAAGATGAAGCTGATCTGGAAAGAACTGCTGCACGCAAATTATCGCTGTGGGCGAATGCATACCAACCGGGCACCGGCATCGGATGTGTACTGTATGTTGCCCTCGGCTGTGCGAATGTGCACCCGAATGTGACAGCAGCAGCTCCGGTAGACCACACTGCCCGGTGCGCCTTTGAAAACGCATCGGGATTTTTTATACACAATAATAATACTTTTGGTATATAAAGAGAGGTAAATAACAATGTCTGAATATAAATTTGAGACCCTGCAGCTTCATGTCGGTCAGGAGCAGGCCGACCCCGCCACCGATGCCCGTGCGGTGCCCATCTACCAGACCACGTCTTATGTGTTCCGCAACAGCCAGCACGCCGCCGACCGCTTCGGTCTGGCCGATGCAGGCAACATCTACGGCCGTCTGACCAACTCCACGCAGGATGTGTTCGAGAAGCGCATCGCTGCTCTGGAGGGCGGCGTGGCTGCTCTGGCCACTGCTTCCGGTGCTGCCGCCATCACCTACACCATCGAAGCGCTGGCACAGGCCGGTGACCACATCGTGGCACAAAAGACCATCTACGGCGGCAGCTACAACCTGCTGGCGCACACTCTGACCCAGTTCGGCGTCAACACCACCTTTGTGGATGCCCACGACCTTGCACAGGTGGAGGCCGCTATCCAGCCCAACACCAAGGCTGTGTATCTGGAGACGCTGGGCAACCCCAACAGCGATATCCCGGATATCGACGCCATTGCCGCCATCGCCCACAAGCACGGCCTGCCGCTGGTCATTGATAACACCTTCGGCACCCCGTACCTCATCCGTCCCATCGAGCACGGCGCAGACATCGTGGTGCACTCTGCCACCAAGTTCATTGGCGGCCACGGCACCACGCTGGGCGGCATCATCGTGGACAGCGGCAACTTCGACTGGAAGGCCAGCGGCCGTTACCCCAACATTGCCGCCCCGAACCCCAGCTACCATGGCGTCTCCTTTGCGGATGCCGCAGGCCCTGCCGCTTTTGTCACCTACATCCGCGCTATCCTGCTGCGTGATACCGGCGCTACCATCTCCCCCTTCAACGCCTTCCTGCTGCTGCAGGGCACCGAGACGCTGAGCCTGCGCATTGAGCGTCATGTGGAGAACACCAAAAAGGTGGTGGAGTTCCTTGCCAACCACCCGCAGGTGGAAAAGGTGAACCATCCCTCGCTGCCGGATCACCCGGATCATGCCCTGTACCAGAAGTATTTCCCCAACGGCGGCGCATCCATCTTTACCTTTAACATCAAGGGCGGCCGCGAGGAGGCCTTTACCTTCATCGACAACCTGAAGATTTTCTCTCTGCTGGCCAACGTGGCGGATGTGAAGAGCCTTGTCATCCACCCGGCCTCCACCACCCACAGCCAGCTGACCGATGCCGAGCTGGCCGAGCAGCAGATCTACCAGAACACCATCCGCCTGTCCATCGGCACCGAGCACATTGATGATATCCTTGCCGATCTGGAAGCCGGCTTCGCAGCCGTCCGCGGCAAGTAAGCAGCGATTCTCTTTCCCGCAAAGGGAATGTGATCTTCCTTTTATTCCTGTCCAAGTCTCCATAAGTGTGCGACAAGACCCCCGGCTGCCCGCCGGGGGTCTTGTCATCTCGTTTATCTTTTACGACCCAACCCGTGAAAATGCAATACCGGAGCGTCCGCAGACGCTCCGGTATTGCTCTAATAAAAATAATTTTTCCTTGCATCATGCCCAAAGCGCAGGCGGCGGGCATTTCAAACCGTCTTACTCAGCGGCCGATCAGCAGGTCGCGGCGGCAGCGCAGACCCACAGAGAGGGTAGCATTGCTGCCCAGATGCCGCAGGGTGACGCGGGTGCCGGACTTCTGTCCCTCGCACAGCAGCGAGAGGTTCAGAGTGGTGGTGTTCTTCTCGGTCACCAGCACCAGCGTTTTCACGCCGTTGGCCTGCAAAGTCTGCATATCCTCGATGGTGGTGCGGAAAGTAGCCACCTCGGCGGGGACGTCCAGCGTCAGCACGCCGTCCTTCTGGCGGGCGGTGTACAGCAGCTGCTTGCCCAGCAGACCCTTGACGGTGTAGCGTGCCTCGGTCTTTGCGGTGTCGGCCAGCTCATCGCCGGAGATCAGCATGATATTGCCCTGAATGGGATTGCCCTCCGGGGCACCGTAGCCGCCGTAGCTGGGGTCTTTTTCGCCCACGGCAACGTCACCGCTGTGCAGTGCGATGTCACCCTGCACCATCTGCTCCTGCGGGGGCAGATAGCCCTCCACGCAGGTGGAATCCACCTCGGCGGCAAATGCACCCACGCTCAGCATGGCAGCGGCACACACCGCCACAGCGGCACAGCTCAGGGTACGGACAAACTTTTTGTTCAGCATCTTCATAGGAAATACCTCCTGAAAACGGCAGCCGCAGGGACTGCCTTGTTTTTTTGCATCATAATCTTTTTTGGAACCATGGTTCAGCTGCGGCGCATTCACAATGGAAAACCGCCGTATCTGCTTTGTAAACGGATACGGCGGCCGGATTATTGCAAAAGATTCAAAAATTTTTATTTTCAGGGATTTTCTGGTTTATTTTCGGTGTCGTCGCGGTTGAGGATATCCATGAACTCCTCGCCGGTGATGGTCTCTTTCTGGTACAGGTACTGGGCCAGTTCGTCCAGTTTGGCGCGGTTCTCGGTCAGGATGCGGATGGCCTTTTCGTGCTGGGTCTTGACCAGATCTACCACCTTCTGATCGATCTCGCGCTGGGTCTGGGCACTGCAGGCCAGCGAGGTATCGCCGCCCAGATACTGGTTGTTCACGGTCTCCAGCGCCACCATGTCAAATTCATCGCTCATGCCGTAGCGGGTCAGCATGGCGCGGGCAAGTTTGGTGGCCTGCTCGATATCGTTAGACGCGCCGGTGGTGATAGAATTGAAGGCTACCTCCTCGGCGGCGCGGCCGCCGGTCAGGGTAGCGATCTTGTTTTCCAGCTCGGCCTTGTTCATCAGGTAGTGGTTGCCCTCGTCCACCTGCATGGTGTAGCCCAGTGCGCCGGAGGTGCGGGGAATGATGGTGATCTTCTGCACCGGGGCAGAGTTGGACTGCTTGGCTGCCACAAGGGCATGGCCGATCTCGTGGTAGGCTACGATGCACTTTTCGTGGTCGGTCAGGATGGAGTTCTTCTTCTGGTAGCCGGCAATGACCACCTCGATGCTCTCCTCAAGGTCGGCCTGCGTCACGCTCTTGCGCCCTGCCCGTACGGCACGAAGAGCAGCTTCATTCACAATGTTGGCCAGCTCTGCGCCGGAGGCACCGGAGGCCATGCGTGCCACGGTGTTGAAGTCCACACCCGGGGCGATCTTCACCTTTTTGGCGTGTACCTTCAAAATTTCTTCGCGGCCCTTCAGGTCGGGCAGCTCCACGGGCACACGGCGGTCAAACCGGCCGGGACGGGTCAGGGCAGGGTCGAGGGAATCCGGGCGGTTGGTAGCCGCCAGAATAATGACACCAGTGTTGCCCTCAAAGCCGTCCATCTCGGTAAGCAGCTGGTTCAGGGTCTGCTCGCGCTCATCGTTGCCGCCAAACTGGCCGCTGTTGCGCTTCTGGCCAATGGCGTCGATTTCATCAATGAATACGATGCAGGGTGCTTTTTCTTTGGCCTGCTTGAACAGGTCACGCACCTTGGAGGCACCCATGCCCACGAACATCTCCACGAACTCCGAGCCGGAGATGGAGAAGAAGGGCACGTTGGATTCGCCTGCCACGGCCTTGGCCAGCATGGTCTTGCCGGTGCCCGGAGGGCCTACCAGCAGAATGCCCTTGGGCATGGAGGCGCCGATCTCCTCGTACTGCTTGGGGTCGTGCAGATAATTGACGATCTCCTGCAGGTTCTCCTTGGCTTCGTCCTCACCGGCCACATCCGCAAAGCGGATGCCGTGGGTGGACTGCACATACACCTTTGCGTTGGATTTGCCCGCGCCGCCAAACATCATGGAGCCCGGGCCGCCGCCTGCTTTTTCCATCAGCTTTTTGTTCATCTGGTTGCCGATGAAGCTGAACAGCAGGATGGGCAGCACGAACCACAGCAGAAAGCTGAGCACCGGCGAACCCTGCTCCACGATCTCGCTGGAGAACTGTGCACCTGCGTCGTACAGGCGCTCGGTCAGACTGGGGTCGTTCATCAGGCCGGTCTTGTAGATCTGCTTGTTGTCCTTATCCGTAAAAATGATCTGGTTGGACTGGATATCCACCTTGCCGATGTTTTCCTGCTCGGTCATGCTCATAAAGGTGCCGTAGTCTACCTCCTGCACCTGACGCTCGGCCAGCCACGGCATGACCACAAGGTTGATGACCAGCAGCACCAGCAACACGATGGCATAGTAGATAGCCAGCGGCTTTTTGGATGGCTTGACTTCTTTCATGGGATGTTCCTCCTTCTATATAAAGTGGGCTTCCACCCGTTTGCTGCGTCCAGTATACCACACCTTACCGCCTAGCAACAGCGCAGCGAGGGCAACTTTGCAAAAACTTAGCAGTTTCTTAACAAAGAGGGCTAAAGCCGCTCAGTTACCATATTATAGGTGCGCAAAGGGCTTGCCGGATGAGGGGGCAGGGGAGCAACGACCTCAATTTTGCATGATTTACCCCATGGTATTGTGAAATGCTTTCATCTTTATCCTGAACGAAACTTCTTGACACTTTCTGGCAGGCGTGCTAAAATTATCTCACTTTCAACAAAGTGCAAATGCGTTGACGGGGATAAAACGATCTTTCTTCTGCGTGCAGAGAGCCGCCGGGTGGTGCAAGGCGGGTGCAGAGAACTTCGGATACTGGCCCCCGAGCGGCAGAACTGAACGGACAAGTAGGTTCTGACGGACGCCCACCGTTACAGGGGCAGCGATTCGCTGTTTTGGCCGATCGTGCAAAGTGGCTGTACCTGACCGTGCAGCAAGGAGAGTGGTACCACGGGTGCCCTGTAAAAGCAATTTACAGGCTCTCGTCTCTCAAGGTTTTCGCCTTGAAAGACGGGAGCCTTTTTGTATGCGGATACCCCTTCAGGCATCGCTGCGCGATGCCAGCTCCCCCCAAGGGGGCGCCTTTGGGCAATACCGCAAACTTTACCGCATTCCGGAAAGCCGTCCCCTTGGGGAAGGTGGATGCGAGTGAAACGAGCAGACGGAAGGGGTGCATTTTTATGCACCACAACATCAGGAGGACAACAGGATGATGGACGCTACCAAGTACGCACCGGGGTACTACCCGGTACCCGCCGGTTATGACAGCTGGGTAAAAAAAGACCATATTGAAAAGGCTCCCGCATGGTGCAGCGTGGATCTGCGGGACGGCAATCAGGCACTGATCGTGCCCATGAGCCTTGCAGAAAAGCTGGAGTTCTTCCAGATGCTGGTGAAGATCGGCTTCAAGGAGATCGAGGTGGGTTTCCCCGCCGCCAGTGAGACCGAGTACGAGTTCCTGCGCACCCTGATCGAAAAGAACATGATCCCCGCCGATGTCACCGTGCAGGTGCTGACCCAGTGCCGCGACCATATCATCCGCCGCACCTTCGAGGCGGTCAAAGGCGCACCCCGGGCGGTGATCCATTTCTACAACTCTACCTCCGTGGCACAGCGGGAGCAGGTGTTCCACAAGTCCAAGGAGGAGATCAAGCAGATCGCCGTGGACGGCGCAAAGCTGGTCAAGCAGCTCAGTGAGGAGTACGAAGGCAACTTCCTGTTTGAGTACAGCCCCGAAAGCTTTACCGGCACCGAGGTGGACTACGCCGTAGAGGTGTGCAACGCCGTGCTGGATATCATGCAGCCCACCCCGGAGCGCCCCATGATCATCAACCTGCCGGTGACCGTGGAGATGAGTATGCCCCATGTGTACGCCAACCAGATCGAGTATTGCGACAAGCACCTGAAGTACCGCGACAGCGTGATCATCTCCACCCACCCCCACAACGACCGCGGTACCGGCGTGGCCTGCGCAGAGCTGGCAGTGCTGGCGGGCGCACAGCGCGTGGAGTGCTGCCTGTTTGGCAACGGCGAGCGCACCGGCAATGTGGACGCTGTGACGCTGGCCATGAATATGTACAGCCACGGCGTAGACCCCAAGCTGGACTTCTCGGATATGCCCGCCATCTGCGCCACCTACGAGCGGGTGACCCGGATGCATATCTACGAGCGCACCCCCTACGCCGGGCAGCTGGTGTTTGCTGCCTTCTCCGGCAGTCATCAGGACGCCATTGCCAAGGGCATGGCGTACCGCAAGCAGACCGGCGAACACCGCTGGACCTGTCCCTACATCCCGGTGGACCCCCACGACATCGGCCGCACCTACGACGCCGACGTTATCCGCATCAACAGCCAGAGCGGCAAGGGCGGCATCGGTTTTGTGCTGGAACAGAACTACGGCTACAATCTGCCCCCCAAGATGCGGGAGGCGCTGGGCTACAAGGTCAAGAGCGTGTCCGACCACAGCCACAAGGAGCTGAGCGCCGCCGAGGTGCTGCACATCTTCGAGGATACCTACCTCAACCGCGCAAAGCCGCTGAACGTGGTGGAAGCCCACTTTGCACAGGTGAACGGCATTACCGCCACAGTCACGCTGGAGCTGAACGGCCAGCGCAAGGTGGTCACCTCGGTGGGCAACGGCCGTCTGGATGCCGTAGCCAACGCCATCCAGAGCGCCACCGGTATGGACTTCCATCTGGAAAACTACTCTGAGCACAGTCTGGACGAGGGCTCTACCTCCCGTGCGGCCTCCTATGTGGGGCTTGTCTGGGGCGACAACACAGTCACATGGGGTGCCGGTACCGACACCGACATCATCGTGGCCGGTATCCGTGCCCTCGTCAGTGCGATCAATAATCGATAAAAAGGAGAAAACTACCATGGGAATGACCCTGACGCAGAAGATCCTTGCCGCACACGCCGGACTGCCGGAGGTCAAGGCAGGCCAGCTCATCAACGCAAAGTTGGACATCGTGCTGGGCAACGATATCACCACCCCGGTGGCCATCAACGAGTTTGAACGCGCCGGTTTCGACCGCGTGTTTGATAAAGAGCATATCGCTATCGTGCTGGATCACTTTGTACCTAATAAGGATATCAAAAGTGCTACCCAGTCCAAGCAGTGCCGGGAATTCGCCAATAAATACGATATCCTCAACTTCTACGATGTAGGCCAGATGGGCATTGAGCACGCGCTGCTGCCGGAAAAAGGCATCGTCACCGCCGGAGACTGCGTGATCGGCGCGGACAGCCACACCTGCACCTATGGTGCGCTGGGTGCCTTCTCCACCGGTGTAGGCTCTACCGATATGGCCGCAGGCATGGCCACCGGCATGGCATGGTTCAAGGTGCCCTCTGCCATCAAGTTCGTGCTTACCGGCAAGTTTAACCCCCGGGTGTCCGGCAAGGATCTGATTTTGCATATCATCGGCATGATCGGTGTGGACGGCGCACTGTATAAGTCTATGGAGTTCACCGGCCCGGGCGTGGCAGGCCTTACCATGGACGACCGCCTGTGCATCTGCAATATGGCCATTGAGGCCGGTGCCAAGAACGGCATCTTCCCGGTGGACGAGGTGACCAAGGCTTATCTTGCAGGCCGCAGCCAGCGCCCGCCGGTGTTCTACGAAGCTGACCCCGATGCCGTGTACGAAAAGACCATCGAGATCGACCTCAGCGCATTGGAGCCCACCGTCAGCTACCCCCATCTGCCCGAGAATACCCACAAGGCCAGCGAGGGCAAGGACATCAAGATCGATCAGGTGGTCATCGGCAGCTGCACCAACGGCCGCTTGGAGGACATGGAAGCCGCCTACAACATCCTCAAGGGCAAGCACATCGCCAAGGGCGTGCGCGGCATCATCATCCCCGCCACCATGGCTGTTTATAAGGAGTGCATCCTGCGGGGCTGGACTACCGCCTTTATCGATGCGGGCTGCATCGTATCCACCCCCACCTGCGGCCCCTGTCTGGGCGGCTACATGGGCATTCTGGCAGCGGGCGAGCGCTGCGTTTCCACCACCAACCGCAACTTTGTGGGACGCATGGGTCATGTGGACAGTGAGGTCTATCTAGCTTCTCCCGCCACCGCCGCCGCCAGCGCCCTGACCGGCTACATCACCGACCCGCGCACGGTCTGACCCGAAAGGAGCATGAGCATGAACGCAAGAGGTTCTGTTTTTAAATACCCGGATAACGTGGATACCGACGTCATCATCCCGGCACGCCACCTGAACACACAGGACGCCAAGGAGCTTGCCAGCCACTGCATGGAGGATATCGACAAGGATTTTGTGAACCGGGTGCAGCCTGGTGATATCATGGTGGGCGGCTGGAACTTTGGCTGCGGCTCCTCCCGCGAGCACGCACCCCTGTGCATCAAGACTGCCGGCATTGCGGTGGTCATTGCCAAAAGCTTTGCCCGCATCTTCTACCGCAACAGCATCAACATCGGCCTGCCCATCATGGAGTGCCCGGAGGCTGTGGATGCCATCGAGGCAGGGGACACCGTTCAGGTAGACTTTGACACCGGCGTCATCACCGACGAGACCAACGGCAAGGTGTTCTACGCCGAGCCCTTTCCGCCCTTTATCCAGAACATCATCTCCGCCGGCGGCCTGATGAAGGCCATCCAGAAATAAGCCCATCCCCATCCGTGAAAATGTGTTTGGAGCATAAAAGGAGTACCTCATGGAAAAAAATATTGCTGTCATCTGGGGCGATTGCTCCAGCCCGGAGATCGTAAAGCAGACCCTCCGGGTGCTGGATAAGGTGGCCGAAAAGTATGGCCATACCTTCCATTACACTGCTGCCGCCATGGGCGGTGAAGCTATTGATAAGTACGGCGACCCGCTGCCCCAGCACGAGCTGGACAAGTGCCTTGCCGCCGACAGCGTGCTGCTGGGCGCGGTGGGCGGCCCCAAGTGGGAGGGCCTGCCCGGGGAGCAGCGGCCGGAAAAAGGCCTGCTGCGGCTGCGCGCCGGCATGGGGCTGTACGCCAACAACCGCCCGGCTAAGATCTGGCCGCAGCTGGCACCTGCCAGCCCCTTAAAGCCCGAGATCGTGGCACAGGGCATTGACTTTATCATTGTGCGGGAGCTGATCGGCGGCGTGTATTTCGGCCAGCACCAGACCCACACGCTGGAAAACGGCGAAAAGCAGGCTGTGGATACCATGCCCTATGCGGAGCACGAGATCGAGCGCATTGGCCGCATCGGCTTCGAGACCGCCCGCAAGCGCCGCAAAAAGCTGTGCTGCGTGGACAAGGCCAACGTGCTGGATACCAGCCGCCTGTGGCGCACCGTGATGCACCGGCTGCAGGCCGAGTACCCGGATGTGGAGTACAGCGAGATGTTCGTGGACAACTGCGCTATGCAGATCGTGAAGAACCCCGCCCAGTTTGACGTGATCGTCACCGAGAATATGTTCGGCGACATCCTGTCGGACGAGGCTTCTATGATCACCGGTTCCATCGGTATGATCCCGTCCTCCAGCCTTGGCGACGGCACCCGGGGTCTGTACGAGCCCATCCACGGCTCTGCCCCGGACATTGCAGGCAAGGACATCGTAAACCCCACTGCCTGCATCCTGTCTGCTGCCATGATGCTGCGGTACTCCTTTGGCATGGCAGCGGAAGCCGATGCCATTGAGAACGCTGTGAGCCGTGTGCTGGACAAGGGTCTGCGCACCGCCGACAACATGAGCGATGGCTGCACCTGCCTTGGCTGCACCGCCATGGGCGATGCCATTCTGGCAGAGCTTTAAGCCGCAGCGCTATTTTTAATGAAACAAGCCCGGAAGGTCTACCGACCTTCCGGGCTTGAATTTTTTATATTATTACAGCATCTTGGAGAGGAAGGCTTTCAGGCGGGGATGCTTGGGGTTGGTGAACAGCTCCTGCGGCGACTCATCCTCCTGAATTTTGCCGTCATCGATGAAGATGACCCGGTTGGACACCTCGCGGGCAAAGCCCATTTCGTGGGTGACCACCAGCATGGTGATGCCGGTGTGTGCCAGCTCCTTCATCAGCTCCAGCACCTCGCCCACCATCTCGGGGTCAAGGGCGCTGGTAGGCTCGTCGAACAGGATCACGTCCGGATCCATTGCCAGCGCGCGGGCGATGGCAATGCGCTGCTGCTGACCACCGGACAGGCTCTTGGGGTAGGCGTTGGCCTTGTCGGCCAGACCTACGCGCGCCAGCAGCTCGTCTGCACGGGCAGAGATGGCCTCTTTGTCCTTCAGCTTCAGCAGGCTGGGTGCCAGCTCAAGGTTCTTTTTCACGGTCAGGTGAGGGAACAGGTTGAAGTGCTGGAACACCATGCCCATCTTCTGGCGCACGGCATCGATGTGTGTCTCGTTTACCTCCACACCCTCAAACTTGATGGAGCCGGAGGAGGGGGTCTCCAGCCGGTTCAGGCAGCGCAGAAAGGTGGATTTGCCGCAGCCGGAAGGGCCGATCAGGCAAACCACGTCGCCGCGGTAGATATCAAGGTCGATGCCCTTCAGCACATCCAGTGTGGGGTCGGCCTTTTTTGCGCCGCGCTTCTTTACGCCGCCGTAGGTCTTGGTCAGGCCGCGTACTTCCAAAATCTTATCGGTCACTTTGTGCCAGCCTCCTCTCAAACTTGCTCAGCAGCCATGTAAACAGCATAACAAGGATCAGGTAGATCAGTGCAACGCCCAGCAGGGGGAACATGGCTTCGTAGGTACGGTTCATAATGCCCTGTGCAGCATACAGCAGCTCCTTGCCGCCGATGGTGGTGATCAGGGAAGTATCCTTGAGCAGAATGATGAACTCGTTGCCCAGTGCAGGCAGCACCGCACGGATGGCCTGCGGGATGATGATGACCACCATGGTGGTCATGTAGTTCAGGCCAAGGCTGCGTCCGGCTTCCATCTGGCCGGGGTCCACAGCCATCAGGCCGCCGCGGATGATCTCGGATACATACGCGCCAGAGTTGATGCCTAAGGTCAGCGCACCTACCATGGTAAAGTTGCGGCTGTTGGCAAAAATGACCATGCTCATGATCAGCAGCTGCACCATCATGGGCGTGCCGCGGATGATGGTGGTGTACACTTGACACACCGCGTTAAAAAAGCCCAGCACCGCGTTTTTGTGGCCGGGGCGCTGCTGGTCGTGGGTCACGCGCACCAGCGCCACCACGCTGCCCAGCACCACGCCCAGCGCCAGCGCCAGTGCGGTGACCAGCAGGGTGGTGCCCACACCGCTGATGTACTGCATCCAGCGGTCCTTCAGCAGAAAGGCCTGATAAAACTTGAAAAAGAAATCCTGTTCAAAGCTTAGCTTTGTGCCGCTGTTGAGCAGCTCTTTGAGCAGTTCGTATTGCGCAGCCATTCACATCCTCGCTTTCTGTTTGTCAATAAATTGTAACCACTTTTTTCTAAAAAAAGAGGTGCCCCGGAGCGGGGCGCCTCCTTGGGTACGGAAATGGTACAGGGCACGCAGCTTAGTTTGCGTTGATGTACTTGTCCACGATGGCCTGCAGGGTGCCGTCAGCCTTCAGCTCCTCCAGAGCCTTGTTGACAGCGTCCTCCAGTGCAGAACCCTTTGCCATGCCGATGGCGTAATCCTCCTCGGCGTAGCTGGTATCCAGCACCTTCAGGCCGGGGTTGGCGGCAACGTACTCCGTAGCGGGAGCGTTGTCGATGACCACTGCATCCACCTGACCGTTGTTCAGTGCCTGCACAGCGGTCAGGCCGCTGTCGTAGGCCACAACAGAGTCCTCGCCGAAGTCATCGGAGCAGTAGATGTAGCCGGTGGTGCCGCGCTGGGTGCCGATCTTCTTGCCGGCCAGATCGTCGGGAGAAGCAATGTCGGAATCGTTGGGCACGATGATGGACTGGATGCCGGTAGCGTAGCTGTCGGAGAAGTCCATCACAGCCTTGCGCTCGTCGGTCACGGTAACGCCAGCCATCACGATGTCTGCCTTGCCCTGCTGCACGCTGAGCAGTGCGGCGTCAAACTCCATGTCATCGATCTGCAGTTCCAGACCCAGCTTCTCGGCAATGGCCTTGGCGGTGTCTACATCGATGCCCTCGATCTCACCGGAGTCGGTGGTCATCTCGTACGGAGGGAAGGTGGCGTTGGTGGCCATGGTCAGCTTACCAGCCTCCACGGTGGTCAGTTCAGCAGCGGCGGAAGAAGCAGCCTCGGAGGAAGCGGCAGAGCTTGCCACAGAGGAAGCAGCAGAGCTTGCGGAACCACCGCAGGCGGTCAGAGCCAGAGCAGCAACGGAAACAGCAGCGGCAGCCATGAAGCTGCGGCGAGAGATCTTTTTCATATTCAAACACTCCTCAATCTATGCAATATAGTTCGCTTTGCCCCGATGGGATGCGATTCATCGCGCTTTCGGGGAACGCACTTAGTATAGTTTGTACAAAACGAAAAGTCAATACTTGTGCATAATAATCCGTGAAATTGAAACGATTTTGCAAACATTTATGCAATAACGGAGAAAATATGTGAATATATGCAGTATAAACCGGCTTTTACAGGCTTCTTGCAAGCTCCTCCGCGCTGCGCTTAGGCACGCAGTAGTCGCGGTTTTCGTCCAGATAGTACTTTACACCGGTCTGCTCGGTCATGGGGACGATGCTGGCTTTGTGGGTGGGGTAGCCAAAAGCCACCATAAAGGCCAGCTTCTGCGGCTCCTCAATGCCCAGCAGCGCGGTCAGGGCGGGCTTATTGATCGCGCCCATGATGCAGCTGCCCACGCCCTTGTCCCATGCGGCAAGGGTCATGTTGGCAAGTGCAATGCCGGTGTCGGTGGCAAGGTCGCCGGGAATGGCGGTATCCTGCACCACAGCTGCATAAAAGGTGGGCAGCTCGTCCGCCTTGGGCGTGCCCTGCTCCGGCGGCAGATAGCCAGCCCATTTGACCAGCGGCTGTACCTTGGCCACCATCTCCGGGCTTTGCACCAGCACCAGACGCACCGCCTGCCGGTTTGCCCCGCAGGAGGACAGCCGCACGGCCTGTACGATATCATCCACCACATCCTGCGGCACGGCCTTTTGTGCAAACCGGCGGTAGGTGCGGCGGGTAGTCAGAAGTTCCATAACAGACATTATAAATCGCTCCTTTATCCGGTAAAATACAAAACGGAAAAAAACTATATAAAGTATAACAGATGCACCGGCGCACAGCAATGGCTGCGGCGTGGTTTTTTGCGGATACGGCGGCTGTATTGTAAAGGATAGTGACACTTATTCTTGTATCCTTGTATTTTTTTGGTGAATGTTTCCATGAAATACTTGACAATGGGGGGTAGGTAAAGGTATTATATAGGTGTAAACGCGTTACATGCAGTGTAAGGCGTGCTTGAAAGAAAGATTGTGAGGTTGATTATTATGTCTAATATCTCTCGTCGTCAGTTCCTGAAGGGCGCAGGTGTCGCTACTCTGGCTGTTGCTGCTGCTGGCGTGCTGGCTGGCTGCTCCAAGGAGGATGTTCCTGTGATTCCTGAAGTGACCACTCGTCCTGTGATGGTCATCTTTATGGCAGACAAAGGCAATGGCGAGACCGTGGTTGTGGGTGAGACTGCCAAGATTGATGTTCTGAAGACCGAGGACTCTGTGAAGGTTGCTGACATCGATAAGAAGCTGTTGCCCGAAGGTTACCATCTGGAGAACGAAAAGGCAGTCGTCGAGATTCGCAAGGATGCCTCTAAGGGCGAGCACATCATCGTCTTTGTGACTGATGTGACCTACACGCCTGCTACCAAGGAAGTTGATATTAAGGTGGCTATCACCAAACCGAAGGCTGGCGAAGCTGTCATGACTACTGTGAAGGCTAACGTTAAGAAGGATGCAACCACTATTTCCGCAGCTGAGATCACTCTGCCGGATGGCTTTACTTGGGCAGAGGGTACCGAGATGGATCGTCAGTACGATATCGCTACCTACGTTTTCCCCATTAAGCACATCGCTTGATTGTGCGCGTAGTAACTTAATAGGTTAATAAGCACTAAATGGGCATCTGCATTTGCAGATGCCCATTTTTAACGAAATGACGTATATAAGGGTTGAACCCTTGTTCTGCCACTTCTTCGGCAACGGGCAACCGCTTCCGTCAAAGCCTGCGGCTTTGCAAACCCTCTCAGGCTCACTGCGTTCGCAAGGCGAGATGACTGAGAGGGTCTTACTTTCTCTTCGGCAGCGGTACGCACAGCACCAGACTGATGCCGATAGCCAGCGCCACCGCAATTTTAAAGGTGCTGATGCCCTTGGCAAGGGCAAGGGCGTTTTCGTTCTGGATGAAATAGTAGGCGGTGTAGTAGATGCCCGCGCCCGGCACAAGCGGGAAAATGCCGGTCAGCAAAAACACCGTGACCGGCGTTTTTTGGGTAATGGCAAACACGCGGGTAAGGATGGTAAGCGGAATGACCGCCAGCAGGGAGGCCGTGGCGGCGTCTGCGCCCAGCAGGGTCAGCAACTCGTACCACAGCCAGCCCACAGCGCCTACCAGCGCGCAGTAGGGCAGGCAGCGCCGGGGGCACGCAAACAGAATGGCAAAGCTCAGCGTGCCCGCCGCGGCCAGAAAAAACTGCGCGGTCAGCTCGCTGATCTGTACAGCTGTAAGGGACATCATACCACGACCACCCCCGTAAGTACTGTGTACAGCCGTAGCACAAGACCGGTGCCTATGGCAATGCTGGCGGCAATGAGCAAGGCGTCGATCATGCGGATGGTGCCGGAAAGGTAATCGCCCTGCACAAAGTCCCGGATGCCCATGGTAAAGGCGATGCCCGGGGTCAGGATCATCAGCGTGCCGATGATAGCGTGGCTGGCAGAGGTGTGCAGCAGATTGCACAGCAGAATGCACACCAGCGTGATCAGCGCGGCGGTGCTGATCTTCTGGAAGCCGCCGGGCACCTCATGCCGCCCGCACCACAGCAGATACCAGCTGGCCACCAGCCCCGCCCCGGCAGCTGCCAGTGCACTGCGCAGGTTGCCGCCGAACATCATGGCAAAGCAGAACGCCCCGCACAGCCCGGAAAGCAGCTGCACATGATCTTTGGGGAAGGGCAGCTGCCGCGCCAGCACCAGACGGCTCTCGGCTTCGTCCAAGGTCATCCCTGTCTGGGCGATCTGGCGGGAAAGCTCGTTCACCGCCGCCACCCGCCCCAGATGGGTGGTGCGCACCGGTACGTTGCGCACCTCGCTGATCTCGGCAGTGCCGGCACTGGCAAAAATGCCGTTGGTCAGCACATAAACGTGGAACTCCCGCAGATGGAAGCTGCGCGCCATGATCTCCATGGTCTGCTCCACCCGGAACACCTCCGCACCATTTTCCAGCAGGGTCTGCCCTGCGGCCATGATAAAATCCATGATGCGGCGGCGCAGCTCTTCATCGGGAAAATGGTCTCTGCTGTTCATTGCCTGCGCTCCTTGCAAAAGATGATACCCTATTTTATCATGTGCACCAGCCGCATACAAGGGCGTATAATAAAAAGCTCTGGAAACACCAGAGCTTTCTTGCGAAAAGGGTCGGAATATGTTATAATTGTCCTGTCGCTGAAAAGCGATCGAAAGGTACTGCACATACGGCAGGCGGTTGGCTCTCACTTCCGGAAGGAGGTGAGAACATGCCTATTACTTTGACATTCCACTTGTTTGGATTTACGTTTACGATCAAGGTAAGAAAGTAAAAACCGCCACCCCCCACAGGTGACGGTTTTTCTTTGGATAAAAGTTAAACTAAAAACCTAAAGGGCCAACCGCTTGTCGCAGTGCCTTTTGTAGTTATAGTATAACCCTTTTTGTGCGCATTGTCAAGCAAAACGGGCGCGGCAAAAGGCCGGAAGCCATATCCCTACCCAAAAACTTCGTTGAAGGTGTTGACAAATGCCGCCGATGGGTTTATTATAGTGTCAATATCACAAAAATGGCTGTGAAGAGAAGAGTAGGCCTTCGCATTGATCCTTACCAGAGAGCCCGGGCGGTGGAAAAGGGCAGGAAGCAGGAAGCTGAAAATGGTCTCGGAGCCGTGCGGACGAGGCGCAGGAGTGCTAAGCCCGCAACGGGATGCGCCCGTTACAGCGTCCGGCTGTAAGCAGTACACGCTGCCGCAGCATCGAGGCTGTATCCGTAAGGGTACAGTGAACCAAGGTGGTACCACGGAAGTATGTTCATGCCTCCGTCCTTGCAGAGTCTAAGGCTCGTAAGGACGGGGGCATTTTTTCATTCATCCGTTCAAGGCTGCGCGCGGAAAGGTGCCGTGCGGGCCGCAGTACATAATAGAGAACAATAGAGAGGGAACAAAACTATGATTACTCGTCGCGATTTTCTGAAAGTTACCGGTGTGGCAGCCGCAGCCGCTGCCCTGACTGCCTGCGGCGGTTCTTCCGCAAGCACG
>OHXL01000155.1_pt1 | contig 17341 bp, 17 predicted proteins | sample 1579991 | NCBI WGS metagenome assembly OHXL01 (sample SAMEA3882541, study PRJEB24775) | human gut metagenome | biome: human-associated habitat; feature: intestine environment; material: feces | place: Netherlands | collected 2009/2010
CGGGGTCGCCAGATGAGAACTTGCCATACACCTTGATGCCTCCGATGAGACCTACCACGGCACCGATGGCGTAGATGAGTTTCGTTCCTGGATCGAAATAGGAGGTCACCATACTTGTTGCCTCGTTGATACCTGCAAGTCCGTTGCCTTGCGCGAATGTCTGTGATACGGCTGCGAAAATCATCGCAGCGAGAAGAATGATTCTGTTTTTCTTGTTCATAAATCTTTTTTGTCTGTGCCTTGGGGATTGGATGGTCCCGACTGGCGGTTGATACTTTTGTTTACTCATGCGGCATGATGCCGACTTGTGGATTCAGTGGCGAGCTGAGATTTTAGCCGTAGTCTTTCTTTTTCATTGGTGTACTTTAAATTTATTGTTAGAGGCGATATGCCTTGAGTCCCTCATCAAATGCAGCCTTGATTTCGGCAGCATGGATAGCAAAATGCTCGTTGATGATGTTGTCTATGAAACTTGCTACAGTAGCCTGTCCTTTACCAACCACATTCACAAACTTCATAATGCGCTCATGTGTCTCTTCTTTGATGCATACCTGTTTACCATTTCTTGCGGTAAAATCAGCTTTGGACATAAACTTGTCTATATACCCAACTTTCTTTTCAGCTTGGGATGACACTGTTACATTTACAGTGGACTGAATACTGATGTATTCTTTTGTCTCACCATTCTTACTTGTTCTGTTTCTTTTCATTGTTCTCTAATTTTAATGTTATACAAAACCGAAGATATTGAAATACTTGTTGACTTTTGGAATTTAATCCTGACAGTTTTATTAAACATCTGACATATGCAATTTCATCAACGCATCTAATTTGCGTTTGATAACCTTGGCATTTTCTGCAAATTTAGCTTGCAGTTCTTTGCGATTCATTTCTGAGAATATTTTGCCAACATGTGCAAATCTCTCGTTCGTTACATTAGTCTTTTTTGCTCTTTTCATAATTCTCATTTTTTATTGTTATACAAAATCGAGGATATTGAAGTCCTCTATGCTGTCTGGCACTTTAAACACCTTCTTTGACTTGGATATTTCTTCTATCTTGTGAGTTTGCAGGTAGAAGGTGACGAAATCATGAATGTTTTTCTTGCACTCCTTGCTGTTCTCCATGAATTTCTCATAGAATTGGTTACCATCCATCTCGTGGAAGACCTTTCCTGCATGTCTTTTCTCCTTGTCCGTAGCTTTTGAAGCCTTGACCGTCTTCACGGCTGTATCTATGTCCTCAAAACTTGTTCCTTTTGCTTGCGGTACATCGACATCATCCTCATCGTCTGAATACTTCACACCGACATCTTCTATGCGGACATTTGTAAACACATCATCCAGTAGTTCATCAGGAATCCTTGCCGTGTTCTTTGGTGGATCCTCGAATGTCACGTCATTCTCTGATACAGGCTCTGATTCAGTTTGCTTCTGTTCAGTTTCTTCTTTCTTTCGCAACTGAGACACCTTGAAAAGGCTTTTGCCAACAAGCGCCATAGGGTCGATGGGTGGCTTTTCCTCTTCTTCCTTATTGTTCGCAACTTCAAGGAGTAACTTGTTATAAAAATAGATAGTCCAGACATTGAATGCAACCAAAACTATCATGAATATACTTTCCATTGTCATGCTTATTCCTTTTTATGTGTCATACATTCCAGTCATCTATCTCTTTTCTCAGCAAGACGTTGATTTCTTCCTGGTTCTCTTCAAGATGTCTCTCAAGAATAAGGTCGATATAACCACCAACTGTCAACTCATGCTTTGCGAGCACACTGACAATCCTCGAAATTCTCTTGTGTATCTCACGACTGATATAAACGCATTGACGAGTCTTTATCTCGTTTCGTTTGAGAAATGCAGCATCATAACTTTCAGAGGAAACCTTGGATGGCTTGCGTGGGGCTGCAGGCTTATCCATCTGTGAACGTGGATTTTTCTTTTCACCCTCTTCTTTCTCTTCGGTATCCCTCACTTGGTTTTGAGAGGCTCCATTAAGGATGGATGCCGTTGTCGTGCCTATCTTGCTCTTGCCAACAGAGGCAATGAGCAGACTTTCATCTATTGCATCGGTGTTAATTTTTCTGCTTACCATAGGCATTATGTTTTTATAATTTCACAAATTTCGTCAGACAATTCCTTGATGCCACTCCCTCGCAACAGATTCGGGTCTGCGGGGAAGATGGTGGAACGGAACACAGCCTTTCGATTCTCCGACAGTTCTCTTCTGAAACGCTTGCTGTCTGGAAGTCGTGTGTTGAGAAGTGAATAGCCGAGAGAAGCAAACATTCCTTCATACACTTCATATAAATTCGTGCGTTCTCGTTTGTCAACCATCGTCCAGAAGAATGCAAGTTCCTTGGTGACCGACCAACCCTGTACCAAAAAGTTGTCGTGGAACAACTGCATGAAGCTCATTGCGCTTTCTACCACAAAGCGGTCTGCGCTGACGGGTACAAAGATGTAATCCATCTGTGACAAGGTCTTCATGACACCCTCGCTTTTGATTGTCCCAGGCATATCAAAGAAGATGAAGTCAAGTTTAACCTCAGATTCCAACAACACTGTCTCTGCGTCATCAAGAGCATTGACCGCATTGCTTCTCGTTACGCTGAAGGACTTCTTGCCCAACTTCTTAAAATGCTCACAGGCTTGCGCCTTGAAATAGTCGCTGCTTTTGATGAGTTCCAATTCCTCGTCTCGCAGGTCGGCAAGGTTGTATTGTGGCTCGTCACAGTCTATGACCGCCACATTGTAACCCTTGACATTGTGAAAGTAGTTGGCTACAAGAGCCGTGATGGTGGACTTTCCTATTCCGCCTTTCTGTGTTGCGAACGCAACAAATCTTGTCTTACTCATATCGTTAACTTTTTAAATTGTTGATTACTCGTTTCTATGATTTCCTGCCAATTCAAAGATATGAACACTTTGATGTCCATGTCTATAAGTCATTGCTCCATTATAGAGACCTTGAACCATTGCAGTGCTTCATCATTTCCATACGACAGTACGACAGTGAATCATTAAGTCTGTACGTCAGTAGCGCATCATTGATGCAAGGCGATACTGCAATAATGACAGGTTTATTCATTTCTACAAATGCTTGTTTCATCATATTTTCAAATCATTAGTTCGATGTTTACGGCTGCAAAGTAACAACACTTTTTCCGAAAAACAATGGTTTTCAAATCCTGTGGCAGCATGTTGCCGATAGTTGCAGTGGTTGTCTGGGGTGCATCTGTTCCAAGGGTGCTATTTTAGCCGTAATTTTGCACCCGAAAGGCAAAGCGATGGATAACGCATCCATATCGTTCCGAGAAGAACTAAGGCTTGATGCTCCGCAAAGGACAGGATTTCCCGAACAGCTTCCATTCGGGATGGGACAGCTTCTTACGAAGGCTAACTCCAATCCACCCTAAGCGGATTTTTATGTCCTCAAAGACATAGCAAGGTATGTTTTGAGTTACTCAAAACCTTTGGAGTTACTCTCCAAAGACCTTGCCCTGCCGGGTTGGTAGCCTCTCCGAAGTCGGGCTCCCCATGTTCCAATCTGACGATAGTTTGTGCAATTTCATTATTGCCGCATGTACCACTTAATCCGTTTTAATATGAACACAGAAAGAAAACGAGGGGGACGAATCCCCAAGCTGAACCCGAAGTCGCACCATGTGATGCTTCGGTTCAACGATGACGAGTGGATGAAATTCCTCGTCATGTATGAGCAGACAGATGTGAAGGCGAAGGCTGTCTTTGCCAAGGCACGCATCTTTGGCGAGCCGTTCAAGGTGTTGCGTGAGGATAAGACACTGGTGGAATACTACACCAAACTTTCCTCTTTTCACTCGCAGTACCGAATGATTGGCAACAACTACAACCAGGTTGTCAAGGAACTCCGTTGTCATTTCTCAGAGAAAAAGGCGATGGCTTTGCTCTATAAGCTGGAGAACTGCACCAGGGAACTGGTCTCTCTTACCCGTGAGATTGTTGAACTAACCCGTAAGTTTGAGGAAAGATGGTCGCAAAGATAAGTTTCGGAAGTTCATTGTATGGCGCACTGGCATACAATGGTGAGAAGATTAACAAGGAAGAGGGAAAGCTCTTGGCAACGAACAAGATCTTCGATGATTGTTCGGGAAAGACGAGCATCGCCAATGCCTTGCGTGATTTCCAGCGATACCTTTCTCCGCACATCAGAACGGAAAAGCCTGTCGTGCATATCTCCCTGAATCCGCATCCTGATGATGTGCTGACGGATATGGAGATGGAGAACATCGCACGGGAATACTTGGAGCGCATGGGATATGGCAACCAGCCATACATGGTTTACAAGCATGAGGACATTGACCGTCATCACATGCACATCGTGACCATCCGAGTGGATGAAAACGGCAAGTGTTTGGATAGCCGATACAACTACCATAGGAGCAAGGCTATCACCCGTGACTTGGAGGAGAAGTACAATCTCCACAAGGCAGACCGCAAGCAACACCGATTCGACAATCCGCTCCGTAAGGTGGATGTAAGCCAAGGCAATGTGAAGAAGCAGGTTGCCAATACTGTGAAATCACTCTGCGCCACCTACAGGTTCCAGTCCTTAGGCGAATACCGTGCACTTCTTTCTTTATATAATATATCCTTGGAGGAGGTCAGAGGCGAAGTTGGCGGTCGTGAGTATCATGGTTTTGTCTATTCTGCCACGGACGGACAGGGCAACAAAGTTGGAAATCCTTTCAAGGCTTCAAAGATTGACAGGTCTGTCGGTGCGGAGGCGATAGAAAAGCGGTTCGCTTATTCTGCCAAGAAGTTCAAGGAGGACAAGAAACTATCCGAGATGACCCGTCATAGCGTAGAAGCAGTCTTGAAACAGACGTACCATAAGGATAAGTTCGTTGAACTGCTGAAAGCAAAGGGCATTGATGTTGTTTTTCGACATACAGCTGACGGCCGTATCTACGGAGCAACATTCATTGACCACCGCACTCAAAGCGTTTTCAATGGTTCAAGGCTTGGAACGAATCTTTCTGCCAATGCCCTGCAGGAGCACTTCACCTTGCCTTACGAGAATGAGCAACCGATACCGCTTACCATTCCAAAGGAAGATGGTGCAATCTCAGAACAAGAGCGTCACGATTCTGGCTTGTTCGATGAATACGGCAGCGGTCTTGGACTTATGTCTGGAGGAGGTCCTTCAAATGAGGCACAGGAAGCTGCATTTGACAGAGAGTTGCGTAGAAAGAAGAAGAAACGTAAAGGGCGAAGCCTTTAACCGTATCATCAGGGTTGGCTTTCTTATACAATGGAGAAAGCCTGCCTTCAATCAAAAACAATTTGTATAACTTCAAAACTGAAAAACAATGGCACAAGAAGACGATTTGAGAGCACTGGGAAAAATCATGGATTTTCTCCGTGCCGTGAGTATAATACTCGCAATTATGAATGTATATTGGTATTGCTACGAGGCAATGCACATTTGGGGAGTGACAATCGGGTTGGTTGACAGAATCCTTATCAACTTCAACCGTACAGGTGGCTTGTTTCATTCTATCCTCTACACCAAGCTGTTCTCGCTTTTACTCCTGGCGCTCTCATGTTTGGGAACCAAGGGCGTGAAAGCAGAAAAGATGAGTTGGAACAGGATTTTTACGGTTCTTGCAGTTGGCTTCTTCTTGTTCTTCCTCAACTGGTGGATATTATTGTTGCCTATATCTTATTTGGGCAATGCCACGCTGTACATCTTTACAATGACAGCAGGTTATATCTGCCTATTGATGGGTGGACTGTGGATGAGCCGACTCTTGAAGCACAACCTCATGGAGGATGTCTTCAATAATGAGAACGAGAGCTTCATGCAGGAGACCAAACTAATGGAGAACGAGTATTCCGTCAATCTGCCAACACTATTCTATTACAAGAAGAAATGGCAGAAAGGATGGATCAACGTGGTCAATCCGTTCCGAGCGACCATCGTGTTAGGTACACCGGGTAGTGGTAAGTCCTTTGCTGTAGTGAACAACTACATCAAACAGCAGATAGAGAAGGGGTATTCAATGTATATCTATGATTTCAAGTTTTCCGACCTTTCGACGATTGCCTACAACCACATGATGAACCATCAGAATGGATATAAGGTCAAGCCCCAGTTCTATGTCATCAACTTTGACGATCCTCGCAGAAGTCATCGCTGCAATCCTATTCACCCGGATTTCATGAGTGACATCTCCGATGCTTATGAGAGTGCATACACCATCATGCTCAACCTCAACAAGACGTGGGTTCAGAAGCAGGGCGACTTCTTCGTGGAGAGTCCAATTATCCTCTTTGCAGCCATCATTTGGTACCTAAGAATCTACAAGAACGGGAAGTATTGTACCTTTCCCCATGCCATCGAATTGCTCAACCGCAGATACGAGGATGTCTTTCCGATACTGACGAGCTATCCCGAACTTGAGAACTATCTTTCTCCATTCATGGACGCATGGCAAGGTGGGGCAATGGAGCAGTTGGCGGGGCAGATTGCAAGCGCAAAGATTCCGCTGTCACGAATGATTTCACCACAACTCTACTGGGTGATGTCCGCAAGCGAGTTTACACTCGACATCAACAATCCCGAAGAACCGAAAATTCTATGTGTCGGCAACAATCCCGACCGTCAGAACATTTATGGTGCTGCACTCGGCTTGTACAACAGCCGCATCGTGAAACTCATCAACAAGAAGGGACAACTCAAATCATCCGTTATCATTGACGAGTTGCCGACCATCTATTTCAAAGGCTTGGATAACCTGATTGCCACGGCACGAAGCAACAAAGTTGCCGTCTGCTTGGGCTTCCAGGACTTCTCGCAGTTGGTCCGTGATTATGGAGACAAGGAGGCTAAGGTGGTTATCAATACCGTTGGTAATATCTTCAGCGGACAGGTCGTTGGCGAGACCGCCAAGACTTTATCCGAGCGTTTTGGAAAAGTGCTCCAAAAGCGCCAGTCCATTTCCATCAACCGTCAGGATGTCTCTACATCTATCAATACCCAGATGGACAGTCTCATTCCGCCAAGCAAGATAAGTGGTCTTACCCAAGGTATGTTTGTCGGCTCTGTTTCCGACAACTTCACCGAGCGCATAGAGCAGAAGATCTTCCATGCCGAGATTGTCGTTGACACCGATAAGGTAAAGCGAGAGGAAAGCCATTATCAGCCTATCCCCATCATCAACGACTTCAAGGATGCCGATGGCAACGACTGCATGAAGCAAGCTATTCTGGACAATTACAACCAAATCAAGGAGGATGTCAAGCTGATTGTCAAGGACGAGCTGGAGCGCATCGCTGGTGACGAGAGCTTAAAGCATCTCATACAGAAATAAACAATAAGGCGAGTAACTTTTAGGAATTGTCCTTTCAGTTACTCGACCCTGCATACATATATGGGATTTATCGTTTTTTATCGTCTCATTCTTTCCAATTCATCATCCTTTCGCATTTTGTCGTTCAACTTCTCCTGCATCTTGTCCAAAAAATAGGTGCGACTATAGTTCTTGCGTCTTCTGATGTCGGTATAGAAACGATAGCAGTCCTTGGCTTTGATACCAAAGAACTGGTACATGGCATGCGCCAAGTCCTTGAATTTCACATCGCCATCGTTCACACTTCCCATTACGCAGATGCCATATACCATTTCTACAAGGTCAACGGCATTTCCAGTCCATTTTACTAATGGCTTTGATTCTGATGATACTGGCGGAGAGGCTTCTGAAGTGGATGTGGTCACATGAAGATGATATGTTACTGCCACATGCTCTTGCATTCTGCGGACAAATGCAATTGCTTTGCGCACATACAAGCCTACGGTTCCCAAACAATCCTTTATATGGGGCATTGACAGATGAAAGTCAAGCTCGGTCTCTGCGTATGACAGTGCAAAGACCGCTTGCTTCACGTTGGTGCTGCATAAATCAACCACAACCTTGATAAACTCACGATATGAGTTCTCTAAAGCGTTACCACTTTTGTTCTTATGACCTGCATTCAGCAAGTTGAAAAAATCAGTCTCTAACAATATGTTGTATTCCATGTTGCTGTCTCTTTTATGGGTTTGTACTAATTTGATGTATTCGTGCGCACACCATTTATTAGTCCAATACATATGCCATTCCAAGACAGACTAAACAATAGGATGATGATATTTCCTGATAATCAGCAACTTTATCAAGAGAATAAGATTTTCACAAGGGAATTGCAAGCAGAAATAGTGTAAGGAAAACCGGACACTTGTCCAATCTTCCTTACACGGTTCTTATACCATTACAACTTGTTAGTTGGAATACCATACTCTTTCATGCGGGCATAGAATGTAGTATGGCTCATTTCCAACATTTTTGCCGCATCACGCTTGATGCCATTACATTGCTTCAAAGCCCACAAGATACGCTCTCGATTGATCTTGCGTTCTTGTTCATCAAAGTCCAAAGCCTCTTCTGTCAATGCCGATTGTGACAACTGCAAGTCCTCGACATCTATTATCTCATTCTCGCATAACAGCATAGCTCGCATGATACATGATTTCAACTCACGCACATTACCTGGCCATGTATGGCTTACAAGTGCCCTTTGCGCTTCCTTACTGATACATTTTATTTCTTTGTCCGTATGCCTATCATATAGTTTCAGGAAGAAGTTAGCTAATGGCATAATATCTTCCTTACAATCCCGCAACCGTGGAATCTCAATAACCGCTTCGTGAAGTCGATAATACAGGTCGCTTCTGAATCGTCCTTCCCGAACTGCCTCTTGCAGGTTTTCGTTGGTGGCGGCAATAATGCGCACATCAGCCACTTTGTCTTTTATAGCTCCCAATGGTCGGTAGCTCTTGGATTGCAACACACGCAGCAGCATCGCCTGTACATCTTTCGGCAGGTTGCCTATCTCGTCCAAGAACAGCGTACCTCCAGCAGCCAATTCAAAGTAACCTTTTCTTGCTGCCTCCGCACTTGTGAATGCCCCTTTCTCATGCCCGAAGAGAGCGGAAACGGCAAGTTCCGCAGAAAGCGTACCGCAATCTACTACTTCAAAAGGCTTGTCGGCTCTTTTGCTTTGCAGATGTATCTTTTCCGCTATATGTTCTTTGCCAGTTCCGTTGTCGCCCAATATCATAACAGCCATGTCGCTTTTGGCAAACAATTCTGCCATTTTGTATATACGGCGAAACTTCTCACTTTTGCGGTAAACAATCTTGTTATTCAACTCTACGAGTCGTTTCTGCTTGTCTATGATTTCTTCCAAACGTTCATAAACTACATCAAGCAACAATTTCTTCGGTATATAGTCTTCCGCTCCCAATTTCATAGTCTTCACGGCACTCATGCTTTCATCGTAAGATGTCATGATAATAAATGGATTCTGGTAGCCGTTACTACGCAACCATTCCAACAGGTCGATGCCGTTATCATTCCCCAAGCGCATATCCGAAATGACAACATTCCATTCTGAGGATTCCTTAACAGCTTTCAGACCATCTCTGTAATTGTAGCATAAGATTGTTTTCCATCCCTTCGCCTCCAACTTCTTGCCCAACATATTGCAAAATGTCGGACTGTCTTCAATGATTATTACTTTCTTCATACTGTTACCTCCTCAATTTTCTTTTGTGCGGCTTTGATGATTGCCTCACCATGTGCGAAAACATCCTCAACCGCTTGGTTGATAACGTCGTCTGATGATGTAGAATCTTCAATCAGGTCAAAAAGATAGTTCAAAGACTCGTCAGATTGTACCATCATCCACGAGCTTCTTGCGTGGTGAATGGCATCGGACATTTTCTTGCGGTTCTCCTCTTTGGCTGCATTACGGATACTGCCCAATGTATCAGTCATTTCCTTTACGAAATTCTCCAAAGTCTCTTTTTCATTGCCGTAGGTCAGCAACATAGAGAAGTCTATTTGTTTTTCTGCTATCTTGCCATTCACACACTTTCTTGCAGTGTTTATCAAATCCTTGTCAGACATCGGCTTGAACAGACAAGCGACAAATCCTGCGTCAAGCAGTTCTTGCTCACTCACATTTGGTGCTGCTGTCATAACAACAACAGGAATAGTCTTAGAGTTACGCACGTTCACCATACGCATCATTTCCAGAATCTCGATACCATTCACTTCAGCCATCTTCAAATCCGTTATCAGCAGATCATAAGATTTTTTGCGCATCATATCCAATAAATCCGTGGCATTATTACAAGTGTCACATACAATGCCGTTTGATGCAAACGCCTCACGAATGGTACTCAGTTGCACATGGCTATCATCAATGGCAATGACAGTAAACGAATCTTGTCGTTTCGTTCTATACTGAGTTGGTTCCACATTCTGCTTTTCGGCTGTAGCCATAGGAAGACTAATGGTAAATATACTTCCCAGCCCTTGGTGACTGGACACATCGATTTTTCCTTTCATAAGTGAAACGAGGTTCTTGACAATGGAAAGTCCCAAGCCAAATCCCGGTTGGGTGACCGCATTTCCCAATCTTGCAAATTCCTTAAAGATTTGTTTTTGTTGCTTGTCGTCCAATCCTGTTCCTGTATCCTTAACCATTAGCATGAATACACCATTTTTATAGGTTGTGGACAATACTATCTCACCCTTTCCCGTATATTTGATGGCATTGGAAAGCAGATTGCGTCCTATTGTAAGCACCTTTTCCTTGTCTCCATTGACAACACCATCTGCCTTATTGTTGACGCTCAATTCAAGTTGTTTCTTCGCAGCAAAGGGCTCATACTCCATCTTTAATTGCTCGGCAATGTCCATCATACGGAAAGGGCGTTCCTTGACGGTCGCCTTTCCATTCGCTAATTTGGAGTAAACCAGGAAACTGTCTATCATAGAAGTCAAGCCTTTCGATGTGTCAACAATCAAGTCGGCATACCGTTTGCTTTCATCCGTAGCATCTTCAAGTCCGCTAATCTTGCGGGCATAATCCTTGATGGCAGACAAAGGACTGCGCATCTCATGTGTTACTGTCAGCATCACCTTTCTTGTTTCTTCCTTGCTCTTACGTGTCTTGAATGCGAATCGCCACACCAATAGGAATAATACGAAAAACACCAATATCAACAATCCTATCATCCCTATATAATAATAGGTATAATTGCCTTCCAAGTCTGCGATTTGTCGCTCACGAACTTTGATGCCTTTATCCACATTCTCATCAGCTATGCTGATTACTCTTTGCAACTGCTTATTGATACCTTCATTTCTATTTCCAAGACTATCCAATATCTCCACTACCTTACGGCTTTGCTGGTGATGTTTAGCAACAACCGTTTGGTTTAGGTTGGTGAGCATCTTTTCAGTTTGGGTTAAACGGTTGCCTGTTGTTACTGCATTTTCTTTCTTGCCGAACAATCTGCTGAAGAAACCTCGCTTCTTTGGCTTTGCCTGCTGTGGCATAGCTGAAAGTCTTTTGCTTTCAGTCTTATTCTGCTCTACAATTCTTGGAACTTCTGCGGTCAGCTTTTCTTGAGTGGCATTCAATTCCTGCATAGCATCCTTTATATCTAGAAGGAGCTGTTCCTTTTCTGCAAGAAGACGGCAGATCGTATCAGAATCTTCTTTCGGACAGATACCTGCGATGCCTTCAAGCATACTGTCCACTTCCAATCGAAGCGAATGATACTCATTTACATCTGTTGAGTCCCAATCCGCAACCATTTCACCAAGCAGTGACAATTCCGTTATGTGCAAGTTTAAGTCATGCACATTCTTTCGCCACTGATGCAGTTCTGCATTTCTACACTCAATCTCCTTTCTGTCGCGCCATTCAAATAGGCCGATTACAATGGTACATCCTACGATGACGATGGCAGTCATGATGCCTAAAGCCATCCATCTACAGATATGCCCGGTCTGTTCTTTGCGTTCCATGTTGTTTACTTTTTACGTTTCTATTACTTCATTATTGCTTTGCACTAACATTTTAATCGGCAAAGATAATGGCAGGAAGTATCAAAGACGAATATTTATATATATTATAACAACTTTTATGTAAATTCTTGGTAAAAACAGCATATCGTTAGAGAAAGAACCATTATTGAATAATAACAATGGACAATAAAGCCAAAAGCTGACAAAGTGTAGATTGTGAGACTTAATCGAAAAAGGATGGCAAGAGTTTCAATCCTACCATCCTTTTGAATCTTATTGAAAAGTCTTTTGCATTGTCAGCTTTATCAATGAGTAAATGAGAGAGTCGTTTACTTAACTCTTACACCTTTACCATTCAGAACTTCACCTCTAATATCATCAGTTTTACATATATTCAAAATAGCATCAACAGAAAGGTGTTGTATATTGCTAATTGCCGTTGTGTTTTAATTTAATATCCCGTAAGGAAATTCGGTAGAATCAACATTAAAATAGTAAACGTTATTTGTGTCTAAATCAAAAGCAGTCATAACGACAGGTGATACATCTCGTGCATTAGTAGTTGTAAGACCTTCATTCGTCCATAAAAACTCTAAATAAGTAGGAATGGCTCCCCATAAAAAAGCATGTGAACTGTTTGAAATATTATAAAAACAAACCTTATCTGAAAAGACTAAAGAAAGAAAATAATTTGAGTTTTTCACAAACAGTTTGTAATTGCCAGTAGCTTTTAAATTAAAAGATTTATCATATAAATAAAATGATTTACTTTTATTATTTACTAAATAAAGTCTGTCATCTTCGTTATAAACAGAATAGTTCGGAATTGGTTTGCCTAATTGCAAACCTAAGTAACTATCCACGACCTTAACCCTAATAGTAACGCTAGTATTTTCCGTCTTATCCTTTACAACAAGATAAACGATCCCATTCTTTTTTGTCTTTATTTTTATTTTTCCAGCACCAATAGTGGCTTCCAAAACATTATCATCTGACACTTCGACTGAAAGATTGTTGCTTCCACCACTAAACATAATTTCCGATGGGTTTTCTAATAATGGCTTTTCGTAATACTCTTTTTCAAAACACAATGATGAAACATCAGTACCATTACTACAGCCATATACTATAGAAAACACAAAAAAAAGAAAAAAGTATTGAATTATTTTCATATTTGCCAATAGAATAAAGCATTTGATGTACATAACTTTGTACACCAAATGCAATTAAAACTAATTATTTCTTATGAATTTCTGTTATTTCCCAAAAATTTATATTATAAGTGCCTAATGTTGTCTCAAAATCAGTCGAAGCATCTGCATTTACCTTATAAAAGCCATTGTCAGGTCCACCCCATCCCATATTAGCATGAAAGTACAAATCGTTATTTCGTAAAATTTCTCTGCTTGTCTTAGTGCAAATTGCATATCCATCTATAACCCAAGCATGAGAACCTTTTTCTGCCTGTTCATTTGCAGTATGTGTTCCACCCATTATTGCAACGCAAGGCATCTGGCGGTTTGCATTTATCGTATTTAACAATGGATCTGGGGCATATTTATTATAATAAGTGCCACAAGAAACATACTTCTTTAAATAATCCAATAAATTAGAAACTGAAGTTGTACTACTTTTTACACGAGGTATATTCGGATCATCATAAGGCCCATACTTAAAATCCTTATCAATATTTGGTCTTGTATTTGTTCCTTCATACATATGCTTAACTACTTTGGAAATCATCATAGCCTCCTCATAATCTCCGCCAAAATACGAATCATACTTCAATTTCGGTTTTTTAGTAACAAATGCCCAGTCTATGACTGTTCCATCAATCGTCATGCTCGGAGCGATAGCTGCTAAAGTTTGAACTCCTGCTGTAATAGCACACCCCATAGGGTAATTTGTTTCCGTATGATATTCATTATAAGTTTTAGGCAACAACAAGTTATAAGGATTGTCTTGGCCCCACTCGGTCTTTAAAACAGCTCCACCATTTTGAGGCATTAACGATATAATCTGGCTCAAAGGTTTGTCATAAGCTGTAGAACGGGAAGTTGTTTCATGGCTTTTTACACCATTAACCTCAATCAAATCTTTTATTTCTTCATATGTTACTGTAGATTTACCCAAACAAGAAGCTACTTTCTTCAAGGTTTTCTCTCGTAACTCAACTTTGAGCCTTTCTATTTTATTTATCTCTGAAACAGTTGAAGCTTCTGCCAATTTTAACATCAAACATGCCCCAGTACTATCTTTTTTCTCAAAATTACCATTTTCTATATATGCCAAAACACCAGCACTTCGAGAGTCGGCAGAAACTAAAGCATACCCACTCTTTTCTCCAGACTGTAAACACACCTCATAAACAGGAATACTATCAGTCGTAGTCCCTCTTGTTGTCTTGCTTGATATAATTCCGCCAATGCGATATGAGCCCACAATAGACATTCTTGGATTGGCAGCACTTCTTGTTTTTGAGCCCAACGAAGTGGAAAAATCATTTACCATTGCCAGAATCTCATCCTCTGATAAATTTGTAGGATTATCATTTGCAATACTCATTGCCTCATCCATAGACAAATTAACATTCACGTTCTCAATAACAGGATTACTGTCATTAAGAATTTCATCTTGGCACGATGATACAATCACTGCCAATAATATTAAAACTAAATACTTTTTCATATTTATACAGTACTATTGATTAAATTATGCAAATTTACGAAATTTATTTTAAATCGATATATAACGAATGCGTTATTTATGTATTATTAACAGTTTTTGTTGTTAAGGCGTTAAAATATATTGCATTTGGGCATTTTTTACTTTATTAATATATAAGAACTAACATCCTTTGCTTTTGGTTCATTACCAAATGAGTCTATCAAAATAATGCTGCAGTCATTCTTCACCTTACAAAATATATTGTCACCACTTTGCGGATGTTCAAGCATCAGAATGCAGCCGTCAAGCACTTTGAAAAAAACATTCAATACTTCGCAATCATCCGAATCCGTTTGGAGATTTCTGCTTCAAACGATAGATGCCATAAGCATTTAGCGTGAGTTTGTTTCTACATTAGTCGGTAACACACCAAAATATGCCCTTGCTATGGAATCCAAGTTAATACTGTTTTCTAAAACTGCCGTATATTCTTCGGCTTTAACAGAGTCAATACCTACATCGTTTTGTCCTGTGCCGCATAATATATAGGAAGCAACAAATGAGATAACCAAAACTGCTATAATTACCAATTTCTTCTTCATAACCATCATAAAAGAAAAAGTGTCCGCAATGTCAAGCAAGTGGCATCACGGACGCGAATGAACAGATGAGAGTTAATGAAAAGTCAGTATGCTGCTATGTTGTTGATGCACGGACAAGCTCTTGCACTATTGAACACGATGCGAATGCCGTTCGTCTTTACTTTATCGAAACGAAGGATGCGCTTGTAGCCGATGGTCGTTGTCTATTATTTCTTATTAATTTTCTTTTTAATTTCATTCGCCTCTTTAAATAGGCTATTAGCAATGCTATCTTTAATTGCTGCCATTTTGACCATTTTATAGTGATGGTAAACAGAATCCTCATAAGCAGCAACACGATTTTTTACATCATCAATAACTTTCTCATCTCGACAAACAGAGAAAAACTTCTCTATGTATCGAACATTGGGGTCGTCAGATGGAAGCACCATCTTCAAAGCACGATATTTCAAGTCTGCCTCTCCCCAATCCTGGTACTCTCGCCATTGGGTAAAATTGCCCCAAATGGAAATTACAAGGGATAGAGCCAAGCCACCAATGAAAAGAAGAACATACTTTGATGTAGGCTCGAAGCGATGGGTGACAAGTTTCTTCTGAGGTGAATTGTTCATCACTTCAAGTTTGTCTTGCAATGCCTTCGAGGAAACATCATTCTCTTGTTTCATCTGCTTGACAGCATCTACCAAGAACTTGCTTCGCTGCTCATTTTTGCCAAGTTCAACCTTAATAAGGTCAGCAAAAACAACAATGGCATCTCTTAATTTGGATATTTTACCTCTGACTTTCTCTTCCTTGGTAAACATCGCATTGATTGACTTATCCAACTTGGTTATGTCATTACTTGCAGGAACATTTTCTGCTCCTGCGTTCTTTGTGGAGGCAGAAAGCTCATCAACTTTCTGCTCCAATCTCTCAACTGTGCCATAGATGGCTTCCAATAGTTCTTCTTTCATGTTCGATTCTAATTTTAAGTTTGTAACTTGCATCAAAGGCTGAAGCCTTTTCTGCGTTTTCTCTTTTTCTTCTTGGCGGATTCATCCTCTGGGAATGGCTCATAAGTTTGGGCATTAGACGGAGCGAACAAGCCGATGGAAGAAATACCACTCCAAGGGTCTTGGGTATGTTCTGCCGTTGGTTGAGTCTGTTCTACTTGGTGACAACTTGGTTGTCCTCCCTGCATAGATTCGGCTCTTGGCGATGGCTACCGTCTCTGCGTTGTGTCCGCTGACCACCTCGCCGTTCAAGGCGGACTCACGGATATACTCCGCCAACTTGCGGTTGGCTTTTCTCGCCCTCAGTCTCAAAGCCTCGTAGCTTGGCTTCGAGAACTTTACCGTGACAGACTTCGACAGCTTGCGAACCCTGCCTGTGGGCGGTCTTCCGCCCTTTTTCTTGTCCTGTTCACCGTGATGCGTCCCATGATGGGAGCTTTTCCATTCTTGTCCATTCCGCTCTTTTTTAGGTAGAGCAACACCTTGAATTTTTCGATTTTCATAACGCTTACATTTTGAGTGTGCAAATATAATCATTTTGTAAGCGTTCCTTGATACGCAAAACATTGAGAATCAGCGCAATAAAATCCGTTGATGCACAAAGTTGCCTTTCCGTATTGTTACCTGCTTTGCATAGGTAACTGTGGCTCACGATTTAGTAACTGAACTACTTCAATATTCCTCACTCGCTTGCTTTATGCCGATTTGGCAACTTTGTGCAAATCTACTCATTCCCAACTGTTTACGTTCCAACCTCTCTTATTCTCCTTTGGCTGCTTTAGAGCTTTATGTTAATAATCCTAACTCATAGTTTTGTGGTTCTCAACTCATAGCTTTCCGGTTCTCAACTCATAGTTTTTCGGTTGAGAAAATTAAGAATGCATCGCGATATGATGAAAAATGGCTGTTTTTTCCATCGCGATGCATTATTTTTTGCGTCGCGACGCACCAATTCTTCCGTCGCGACGCATTAATTGCCCCCTCGTGAGGCATCATTGAAGCCTCCCGCTGGTCATCATTTAAGCCTCTTATCTGTCTTAATATAAGACGCTTTCCAAGAAAAAAATGCGCTCTGGAAAGAGAAAATTAAGATGGGGGTTAACAGGTTAACAGTTAACACCCCCAAAATGCCTACTTCTATCCACACACTTATATAAAAATAAGTATATATA
>OHXL01000166.1_pt1 | contig 15889 bp, 8 predicted proteins | sample 1579991 | NCBI WGS metagenome assembly OHXL01 (sample SAMEA3882541, study PRJEB24775) | human gut metagenome | biome: human-associated habitat; feature: intestine environment; material: feces | place: Netherlands | collected 2009/2010
CAGTGCATCGCTCTTGCCGCCGCCCGCCGCGCCGCCGTACAGTGCCTCCGGCTCCGGTCTGCGCATAAATTCCAGCTGCCGGGGCTGCGGCTTCCACACAATGACTGCCCGCTCGGTTCTGTTCATTCCTTCTCCTCCTGTTCCACCGGCGGCAGCAGCACCACGCCGCACTCTGTCCCTTCCAGTTCCGTGCCCTGATCGTTCAGGGTCTTTACCACACCCGCCAGATCCTTGAGCACGGCGGTAGCCTCCTTCAGCCCCTTCATCATCCCGGGGTCGGGGGTGTTTTCCCGCCGGGCGGCCTTCTGCCGCTCGTTCAGTTCCTTTACCTCCTGCGCCAGCAGGGTGCTCAGGGTGTCGGCGGCGCGGTTCAGGCTCTTCAGCCCGGCGGCGGGCTTTGTCTGCCCCATGATGTTTTTCCTCCTTTCGTCCGGTGTCCCGGGCTCTGTACACAGGATATCACCTGCCTGCCGCACCCGACAGTGTGCACTTTTGCTGGGCCATCGGGTATTTTTGTGTAGTCGTTTTCCTTGTTGTATATTTTACACTTTCAAGACACAACGCAGTTTCGTCAGTTTTGTTATCCCGACTGGCGCGGCGCGCAAAAAATGGCCGCTCGTATTTCGGGCACTGCCACCAAAAACGTTCGCTGCGCCCTGACCGCCCTGTTACTATAAAGGTACAGTGCCGCCCCACCCGGGGAGTAAACATTTTTCTCGACCCGTGTTGTTTTTCTTGCCCCGTAAGAGTGTATAAAAGGCGTTTTCTTTCCGCTGTGTAGTATCCCTGAAAATATCTTTCAAAAAATGTATCGCGGTTTTTTAGCAGTCATGCAACATTCAGTCATGTTCAAGCATGTTTTTTTACATACCTTCATCATATTTGTATGTTGGTTGCATCGGCATGAAAAGTTGTGATAATTCGCGAAAAGATTTTGTAACCTTTGGTCCGCTTTTGTAGAAACGTAACAAAACATTTGCACCAATCTTGTGAACTTATTCTCTTGCGGAACACCCCCATACAAGGGTATAATACTGTCAGGGATTACGGACGCATGCGACAAATGCGTCTGTGAATATGCTGTGACACACAAATGAAGGAGATTACTATTATGAAAATGATTTCTCGTCGCGACTTCCTGAAGGCTTCCGCTGTTGTGGGCGCTACCGCTGCTATGACCGCTTGCGGCGGCTCTTCCTCCACCAGCACCGCTGCTTCCAGCGTTGCTTCTTCCACCGCTGCTTCTGCCGCTGCTACCAACGGCTCTGCCAACATCGGCGTCTGCATCTATCAGTTTGCTGATAACTTCATGACCCTGTACCGCGCTGATCTGGAAGGCTACCTGAAGGACATGGGCTACTCCGTCACCATCATGGACGGCAAGAACGACCAGAACACCCAGACCGAGCAGATCAACACCTTCCTGCAGCAGGGCGTGGACGTGCTGGTCATCAACCCCGTCCAGACCACTTCCGCTCAGACCATCGTTGATACTGTTTCTCCCTCCGGCACCCCCATCGTGTTCATCAACCGTGAGCCCGAGGAGAGCGTTCTGGATTCCTACAAGGGCAAGTGCTGCTACGTCGGTGCTGACGCTCGTCAGTCCGGTACTTATCAGGGCGAGTTGATCCTCGAGACCGAGACTCAGGGCGATATCAACGGCGACGGCAAGATCACCTACATCATGTGCAAGGGCGACCCCGAGAACATCGATGCTCAGTACCGCACCGAGTACTCCATCAAGGCTCTGACCGACGCCAACAAGGAAGTCGAGTGCCTGTACGAGTACCTGGACAACTGGGATCAGACCACCGCTCAGCAGGACGTTGCAAACGCTCTGTCTCAGTACGGCGACAAGATCGAAGTTGTGTTCTGCAACAACGACGCAATGGCACTGGGCGCTCTGCAGTCCATCCAGCAGGCCGGCCGCACCGTTGGCAAGGACGTCTACCTGGTCGGCGTCGATGCTCTGGTAGAGGCTGTGCAGAACGTTGTCGATGGCAACATGACCGGTACCGTTCTGAACGACGACGTTGGTCAGGCTACCAAGGCTGCCGAGGCTACCAAGCTGTTCGTCGAGGGCAAGGATGTTGAGAAGTACTACTGGGTCGACTACGTCAAGGTCACCAAGGACAACGCTTCTCAGTACCTGAAGGAAGACTAAAGTTTCCCGGAACCAATGCAAGGTGCGCAGCAGGCCTTAACGGCTTGAACGAAAGCTAAAAAGCGCGTGCGTGCGAGAAATCTTCTCCGCGCACGCGCCTTATTTTAGAAAAAACTGCCCGCCTGTAAACAACCATAAAGGAGGCTTTTGCGGAATGTCAGAATACCGTCTGGTAATGAAAGGCGTGGTCAAGACCTTCCCCGGTGTCAAAGCCCTGGATCATGCTCAGCTGGAGCTCCGTCCCGGCAAAGTCATGGCTCTGATGGGCGAAAACGGCGCCGGTAAGTCCACTCTGATGAAATGTATGTTCGGCATTTACAAGATGGACGAGGGCGAGATCGAATACGAGGGGCAGAAGGTAACCATCCCCACCCCGCTGGATGCACTGGACCGCGGCATCGCCATGGTGCATCAGGAGCTGCAGCCCATTCCGGCCCGTACCGTGGCTGAGAATATCTGGCTGGGGCGCTACCCCACCAAGAAATACGGCATCGTCACTGTTGTGGACCATGCCAAAATGTACAAAGATACTGATGAACTGCTGAAGAAACTGAAGCTGGACATCGACCCCCATGCAAAGCTGGGCTCTTTGAGCATCGCCCAGATGCAGATGGTGGAAATTGCTAAAGCTGTTTCCGCCAACTGCAAGGTGCTGATCCTGGACGAGCCCACCTCCTCTCTGACCGCAAACGAGGTCGAGAGCCTGTTCCGCATCATGCGGGAGCTGAAGGAGCAGGGCGTTGCTCTGGTCTACATCAGCCACAAGATGGACGAGATCAAGGTCATCGCGGACGAAGTCACCATCATGCGCGATGGCCAGTACATCGGTAAGTGGGACGTTGCCAACATGACCAAGGAAGAGATCATTGCAAAGATGGTCGGCCGTGAGCTGTCCAACCTGTTCCCCCCGCTGGAGAACGTGCCCTCGGACGAGGTCATGATGAAGGTGGAGGACTTCACCTCCATCCATCCCCGCTCCTTCCGCCATTGCAGCTTTGAGCTGAAAAAGGGCGAAATTCTGGGCGTTGCCGGTCTGGTGGGCGCACAGCGCACCGAGCTGATGGAAGGCATCTTCGGCCTGCGTGCCCATACCTCCGGTAAGGTGTGGATCAAGGGCGAAGAGGTCAACATCAAGCAGCCCCGCGATGCCATCCGCAAGAGCGTTGCTCTGCTGACCGAGGACCGCCGTGCTACCGGCATTCTGGGCGTGCTGAGCGTTGCCGATAACATCTCCATCGCTTCTCTGGATGCCCTGCGCAAGGGCCCCATCATGCTGGACAACAAAAAGATCCTCGATCTGGTGGCTACCAACAAGGAAAAGATGGCCATCAAGGTACCCAGCCCCAAGACCCAGATCAAGAGCCTTTCCGGCGGCAACCAGCAGAAGGTGCTGATCGCCCGCTGGCTTGCCAACAACCCCGATGTGCTCATTCTGGACGAGCCTACCCGCGGCATCGACGTCGGTGCAAAGTATGAAATTTACTGCATCATCGCCGATCTGGCCAAGCAGGGCAAGAGCATTATCATGATCTCCTCTGAAATGAGCGAGATCATTGGTATGTCCAACCGTGTCATGGTCATGTGCGATGGCCGCATCACCGGCTTTATCAACGGTAAGGATGCCACGCAGGAGAACATCATGGCGCTGGCTACCCAGTTCGAGACCGCACCTGACGCAGCTGCGGCAAATCAGTAATTAAGGAGGCTGTCTATCGTGGAAGCTACCAAAAAATTGAATGGCAAGGCTGTGGGCAAGTGGCTCAGCAACAACGCCATTATCATAATGATGCTGGCCGTCACTCTGATCGTTGGCATCATTCACCCCAACTTCTTCTCCGGCACCAACATGATCAACCTGTTCAAGAACGTGTCCATCCGCTACATCATTGCGCTGGGCATTTCCGGCTGCCTGATCACCACCGGTAACGACCTGTCTGCTGGCCGTCTGGCCGGTTTTGCCGCCTGCCTGGCCTGCATCTTTGCGCAGACCGAAGGCGCTTCCGGCAAGTTCTACCCCAACATGCCCACTCTGCCCACCCCTGTGGTGTTCATTCTGGTCATTGCCATCTGCGCCATCGTGGGTCTGTGCAACGGCCTGGTGGTCAGCTACCTGAAGGTGCAGCCCTTCATTGCTACCTTGGGTATGCAGCAGGTGGTCTACGGTATCTGTCTGGTGTACACCGGCGGTACCCCCATCGGCTCTCTGAACTCCAACTTCACCGCACTGGCAAAGGACACCTTCCTCGCCATCCCCGTGCTGATCTGGATCGCCCTGATCGTGGCTGTCTGCTTCTGGTTCCTGTACAATAAGACCCGCCACGGCAAGTATATGTACGCCATCGGCGGCAACGAAGCTGCTGCCGAGGTGGCTGGTGTCAACGTCAACGCCACCAAGATCCGCATCTACATCCTGGCCTCCTGCATGTTCGGTCTGGCAGGCTGCCTGCTGGCTGCAAAGTCCGGCGGCGCATCCGTCAACACTGCAATGGGTTATGAGCTGGACGCCATCGCAGCCTGCACCATCGGCGGTGTTTCCACCACCGGCGGCGTTGGTACTGTGCCCGGCGTTCTGGTCGGCGTTCTGGTCTTTGAGCTGATGAAGGTCGCTCTGCAGTTCATGAACGTCAACTCCTCCTACACCTACATCGTTCAGGGCCTTGTCATTATCGTGGCTGTCGCCATTGATATCCGCAAGTATCTGGCTAAGAAGTAATCTCCTCATCATCCCCCTTTGCACCCGCAGTCTTTGTACTGCGGGTGCTTTTTTTGTCCACATTTTTGTGGTATCATAAGGAAAACATTTTATGCTTACAGGAGGGACTTTCCATGGCACAGCCCACCCCGGATACCCAGACCGAGCTTGAACGCCGCGAGGCCGCACTGGCCGCCCGCGAGGCAGAACTTGCCCGCCAGCAGGCTGAATTGCAGGCGCAGAAGGCCGATTTTGAGCAGGGCAAAAAGCGCCTGCTGGACAACGGCCGCAAGGACTTTGTAAACCCCAAGGAAAAGCTTTACGATAAATTTCCGCTCACGGTGCACCAGATGGACATCATCATCGGCGTGCTGTTCGCTTTGATTGCTCTTTTCCTTGTGCTGGGCGTGACCCACACCAGCTTTTTCGGCCTGTTCGGCGGCTGAGCCGCAGGCGCATCCTCTGTGAAAAACATCCCGTAAAGGAGAATAAAAATGGCACACTATCCCGGTTATACCGTCCTGCGCACCGAGGACTGCCCCGAGCAGCACGGTACTTTGACCCTGCTCACCCATGACGTCAGCGGCGCAGCCGTGCTGCTGGTGGAAAACGAGGACGTCAACAAGGCCTTCGGCATCGGCTTCGGCACCTTCCCCTCCGATGACACCGGCGTGTTCCACATTCTGGAGCACTCCGTGCTGGCGGGCAGCGAAAAATACCCGGTGACCTCGCCGTTCTTGCAGCTGCTCAAAAGCAGCATGGCTTCCTTCCTCAATGCGATGACCTTCCCGGACAAAACGGTCTACCCCTTTGCCACCCCCAACGAGACCGATTTCTGCAACCTGATGGACGTTTACCTGAACGCGGTGTTCTGCCCGCTGGCTATGGTGGACTCTGCGGTGTTCGAGCAGGAGGGCTGGCACCGGGATGCAGACGGCACGGTCAGCGGTGTGGTCTACAACGAGATGCAGGGTGCGCTGGCCTCCCCGGATGCTCAGCTGCAAAACGCCCTGCAGCGGGCGATGTTCCCGGATACCGCTTACGGCTTTGTGTCCGGCGGCGACCCGGCGTCCATCCCCGCTCTGACCTATGAGAAATACCAGCGGGTGTACCGCCGCCATTACAGCGCCGACAACTGCTGCATCACCCTGTACGGCAAGATGGACATGGCCGATAAGCTGGCGCGGCTGGATAAGGACTACCTGTCCAAGATGCCCAAGGCCGCTGCCCGTCCCCGCCTGACCATGCAGGACGAGCAGCCCGGCGCATTCGTGGAGCTGCCCTACTACACCGACCAACCCAAGCCGGATGAGGTGCAGTGCGCACTGGCATGGTACACCGGCGCATTTGCCGACCGTGAGCGGCAGCTGGGTGTGGAGATTTTGCTGGGTGCGCTGCTGAGCACCAACAGCTCTCCCCTCAAGGCCGCGCTGCTGGCCGAGCAGCTGGGCGCAGATATCGACATCGGCTTTGACGACAGCACCCTGCAGCCCACCTTGGAGCTGCTGCTGCGCGGTGCTACGGTGGATTCTGCCCGCAAGTTTGCCCCCGCCGTGCGCAAGGCTGTGGACGAGCTGCTAAAGACCGGCATTCCTCGCGACCTGCTGCTGGCCGCTTTGAACGAAGCCGAGTTTGCCTCTCTGGAGCGCCCGGGCAGCCTGCCGGACGGCGTACTGGACGCCATCAACGCCGCCACCGGCTGGCTGCACACCGGCGATGCCGCCCTGCTGCTGCACACCGATAAGCTCTTTGCCGCCCTGCGCAGCAAGCTGGAAGAGGGATGGTTCGACACCCTGCTGCGGGAGCTGTTTGCCCCCGCCCCGGTGCAGGTGGTGCAAATTCCCACCGCATCCAAAACCGAGGAAGCCGCCGCCCCGGTGCGCACCGACGGCAAGCTGGTGCTGGAACACCCCCTCACCGCCGCCGACCTTGGCGCGGGCGATGCCACCCCGCAGGGCAGCGCCGAGCAGCTGGCCGGTGCCACCCTGCTGCGCCACCCCTCTGCCGGCAGCCTGTACCTGAATTTCTACTATGATCTTGGCACTGTCACCCCGGAGGAGCTGCAATACCTGAACCTGCTCACCGATGTGCTGGACGAGCTGGACACCCCCGCCCACACCGCCCAGCAGCTGAACACCCTGCGCAGCACATGGCTGGGCGACAGCCGCGCCCAGCTGGATCTCTGGACCGGGCGGCAGGAGGGCGCTCCCTGCCACGCGAAGCTCTCCCTCTGCCTGAGCCTGCTAGAACGCAGCCTAGAAAAGGCGGTGGAGATCGGCGGCGAGTGGCTGTACGATACCGTCCTTACCGGCGCTGCCGCCGAAGCGGCCTATGCCCGGGTGGTCAGTCAGCTGAAGCTGCGCATGGAGCAGCTGTTTATCCAGCAGGGCAACGAGTTTGCCTCCACCCGCGCCCGCGCCCATTATTATGTAGAGGGCGCTGCGGACGAAGCCTGCACCGGCGTGAGTTATTACCACTTCCTGTGCAGTCTGCTGGAAAAGGCCGACTGGTCCGCACTGGGCGCAAAGCTGGACGCGCTGCGCCGCCGGGTGCTGCAAACTGCCGCCCTGACCGTCAGCCTGCACGGCTCCGAGGACGCACTGGAAAAACTGCGCACCCTGCTGCCGGAAAGCCGCTTTGCCGCCGCCCGGCGCGCCCCGGCGCAGCCCTATACCCAGCCCCTGACGCCCCCGGTGAACGAAGCCTTTATCATTGACGGCGGCGTGAACTACGATGTGTTGGCTTGGCCCATGCCCCTGGACAGCCGCCGCCGGGTGCTGGCGCGGGTGATGAGCTACGAATACCTGTGGCACGCCATCCGGGAGGTGGGCGGTGCCTACGGCACCGGAATGCTCTGTGCCGACGGCATCGAGTTTTTGTACACCTACCGGGACCCCCACCTGCGGGAAAGCTACGAGACCTTTGCAGGCGCCCCCGCCGCCCTTGCCGCACGGGACTACACCGCCCGGGATCTGGACGAGTTCATCGTGGGCACCGCCGCCAAGCTGGACACACCCCGCAAGGCACGCGCCGCTGCCCGGGAACTGGATCACCGGTACTTCTGCGGCATCACGGACGAGATGCGCGCCGCCGACCGCAAGGCGCTGTGCAGCGTGGACACCGCCCTGCTGAAAGAGCAGGCCGCTGCCCTGTCTGATGTGTTGTCCGGCGGCGTGCGGGTGGCCTTTGGAAGCAAGGACGCCGTGGAAGCCGCAAAGGATCTGTTCGACCGGGTAAAAACGCTGTAAGCGCCGGTAATTTGTAAAAAATATTTTATTTGTAGTTCCGAAACACCCGTAGGGTGTTTCGGAACTACTTTTTTCCGCACACATTTTTTCTGCATAAGGTGCCTGCATTCCGTCCAAACTACCAAAAAAAGCCGGATTTTTTGTGAGATAAGTCATACTCATTTAAGAAAATTTGAACAAATTGCGAAATTTGTGTGTTTCTGGTGTGGACAAAAACGTTTTCAGCTGATAGAATGGGAACTGTTCTTTCTCCGCCGTCCGCAACCGGCGGAGTGTTTTATTGGAAGCAGGAGGTTTCTCATGTTAGAAAAGTTCTTTCACCTGAAAGAAAACCACACCGATGTAAAGACCGAGATCATGGCCGGTATCACCACCTTCATGACCATGGCTTACATCCTTGCCGTCAACCCCAACATCCTGTCCGCAGCGGGCATGGATTCCAAGGCTGTGCTGATCGCCACCGCGCTGGCATCCTTTATTGCCACCGCACTGATGGCTGTGCTGGCCAACTACCCCTTTGCCCTGGCTCCCGGCATGGGCCTGAACGCCTACTTTGCCTACACGGTCGTGCTGACCATGGGTTACAGCTGGCAGCTGGCTCTGATGGCCGTCTTTGTTGAGGGCGTCATCTTCATTGCACTGTCCCTGACCAATGTGCGCGAGGGCATCTTCAACGCCATTCCCATGACCCTGAAGAGCGCCGTCAGCGTGGGCATCGGCCTGTTCGTGGCCTTTGTCGGCCTGCAGAACGCCAAGCTGATCGTCAACAGCGATTCCACGCTGGTCACCTACCAGCACTTCAAGGGCGCAACCTTCCACAGCGTGGGCGTGGGCGCTATTCTGGCTCTGCTGGGCGTGGTCATCACCGCCATTCTGCTGGTCAAAAAGGTCAAGGGCGGCATCCTGTACGGCATCCTGATCACTTGGCTGCTGGGCATCGTGTGCGAGCTGACCGGTATCTACGTCCCCGATGTGGAGGCCGGTATGTACTCCGTCATCCCCACCGCCTTTGTCAGCTTTGACTTCTCCGCACTGGGCGAGACCTTTGGTCAGGTGTTCAAGACCGACTTCTCCGGTGTCGGCCTGCTGAACTTCTTCGCCGTGATGTTCTCCTTCCTCTTCGTGGACCTGTTCGACACGCTGGGCACCCTGATCGGCGTGGCCTCCAAGGCTGATATGCTGGACGAGGACGGCCGTCTGCCCAACATCAAGGGCGCACTGATGGCAGACTCCATCGGCACCTGCGTGGGCGCTGTGCTGGGTACTTCCACCACCACCACCTTCGTGGAGAGCGCCTCCGGCGTTACCGAGGGCGGCCGCACCGGTCTGACCGCTATGACCACCGGCGTGCTGTTCCTGCTGGCTACCATCTTCAGCCCGCTGTTCCTCACCATCCCCAGCTTTGCTACCGCTCCGGCTCTGATCATCGTGGGCTTCTACATGATGGGCTCTGCCATCAAGATCGACTTCAATGATCCCAGCGAGGGCATCCCCGCCTTCCTGACCATTCTGGCTATGCCCACCGCTTACAGCATCTCCGAGGGTATTGCCATCGGCATCATCTCCTGGACCATCATCAATGTAATCACCGGCAAGGCCAAGGAGAAGAAGATCAGCCCGCTGATGTATGTGCTCACCGTGCTGTTCATCCTCAAGTACGTGTGCCTTTAATTCCCTGAGCGTCTAAAAAAGCCAAGCACCCCCTGCGGTCTGCCCGTACAGGCCGCAGGGGGTGCTTTTTATGCTTTTGCTTTGTAATTACTCCGGGGCTTTCATGCTTTCCACCATGCTGATGCGCCGGACGTGCCGCCGCATGACAAAGCAGACCACCACGGTAAACACCATGGTCAGCGCCACCGCCAGCAGGTAGCTGCGGGGGGCGATGGTGCGGATGAACATGAGCTGATCCATCTCCACGGTCAACACAATGAACTTGTGCAGCGGCACCCCCAGTGCCAGACCCACGCCGGAGCCGATAAGCGCCAGCAGCTCGATCTCGCGGAAGATGTAGCGGTACACTTCCTGATCGTAGAAGCCCAGCACCTTGATGGTCGCCAGCTCCTTTTTGCGCTCTCCAAGGTTGACGCTGATGAGGTTATACAACACCACAGCCGCCAGCGCCGCCGCGCAGATGATGATCAGCACCACCACATAGCCCAGACTGACGATGAGGTTATCGAACAGTTCGGTGGTGTCCTCGGTAAAGCTGATGCCGCTGACATAGTTGCAGTCCAGCAGGTCGGTGCGCAGGGCGTTGTACCCGGCAGCATCGGTGCAGGTGGTCTGGCCATAGACCGTGTTCCACGGGATCTCCTCCGTGCCCAGCAGGCTTTCCAGCTGTGCGCGTGGGAGGTACAGCCGGGTGAACATATAGTTTTCCGTAATGCCGGTCAGGGTCAGCTCCACCCGGGTGCCCTCGGCATTTTCCACCCAGAAGGTATCGCCGGTGTGCAGGCCCAAGTTCTCGGCGGTCTTTTCGGTCAGGATGACGCTGCCGCTGTCAAAGCTGATGGCCTTGTGCCCCTTGCGGGTGCGGAAGGTAACATACCGGGTCAGGTCGCTGTCCTTTGCCGCCGCCACGATGCTCACGCTGGCGCTCTCGCCTTCGGCATTGTAGATGGTGGTGGATTTGGTATACACCGCGCCCCAGTTCTGCACGGCGCTGTTGCTGTCCAGCTCCTCTGCCAGCCCCTGCTCCATGGTCAGGGCTTTGGGGTCGCTGAGGGTGATGGACATATCGTTGTGGGTCAGCTCCGTAGACTGCTTTGTGACGATGGGCAGCAGGGAATCCTGTATGCCGAAGCCGATAAGCAGCAGCGCGGTACAGCCCGCCACGCCCAGCACGGTCATGAAGAACCGCTTTTTATACCGGAACAGGTTGCGGGCGGTGGTCTTTTGGGAGAAGGACATCCGGGACCACAGCGGGGTGATGCGCTCCATCAGGATGCGCTTGCCCGCCACGGGAGCCCGGGGCAGCAGCAAAGCTGCGGTCTTTTCGGCCAGACTGGAACGGCAGGCGTACCATGTGGCAAAGCCGATGACGGCGGCGCTGATGCCCACGCTGGCGGCTGCCATGCCCGGGTAGAAGTGCAGGGTGAAGGTGGGCAGGCTGAACACCAGCTGATAGGCGTTCCAGATAATGATGGGGAATACCACAAAGCCCACCACCATGCCGACGATGCTGCCCAGAATGGTGGCCAGCATCGCGTAGAACAGATACTTGCCCGCGATGCTGAAGTTGGAATAGCCCAGCGCCTTTAAGGTGCCCATTTGCAGGCGGTTCTCGTCCACCATGCGGGTCATGGTAGTGGTAGCCACCAGCGCCGCCACAAGGAAGAAGAACACCGGGAACACCCGGGCAATGGCGTCCATGCGGTCGGCGTACTGGGCAAAAGTGACGCAGCTCATGGTGGAGGTGCGGTCCAGCACATACCACTCGCCCTTTTTGATCTGGCTCACCTGCTCCTCGGCATCGTTCAGCTGGGCAAGGCCGTCCGCCAGCTTCTGCTCTGCCTCGGCTTTCCGGCTCTCGTACTCGGTGCGGGATTCTTCCAGCTGGGTCTGCCCGGCGTTATATTCTGCCCAGCCCTCTTCCAGCTGCTTTTGTGCGGCATCGAACTGGGTGTAGGCGCTGGCGGTGCCGGTGGTCAGCTGCAATTGTCCCTGCAAAAGCTGCAATTTCATCTTGCGCAGCGCAGCCTTGGCTTCGGTCACCAGCTGGTCGTTGGAGAGGTTCGGCGAAGAGATGAGCCCCTGCTTGTACATCTGCCGCTTGCCCGCGTCCAGCTGCTGCTGATAGCCCTGCAGCTGGTTATAGATGTTGTCGTAAGCGGCCTGCGCCTTGGCCAGCGCATCCCGCAGCTCAATGTAGTCTTCGTCCTCCGGCTCGGCTTCGTCCAGCGCCTTTTCGGCGTTGCGCAGGGCAGCTTCCGCGTAGCTCAGCAGGGGGTCTGCCACCTTTTTCAGGTTGACCAGCATCTCGATTTGCTGTAACTGTTCCTCAAATTCCAGCACCTGCTCCTCGCTGCTCACCAGCTTGTCGGCACCGCTCTGCATGTTGTCCGGCAGGGCAGTCTTCTGGGCGGCAAGCTCCTTTTCCCCGGCTTCCAGCTGCGCCTTGGCGGCATCCAGCTGCTGCTGTGCGTCCGCCAGCTTTGCCTCCGCCTCGGCGAACTGGCGCTCGGCTTCGGCCTTCTGGCTGTCGTACTCCGCGCGCGCTTCGGTCAGCTTGTCGTTGGCGGTGTCCATCAGCTCTTCCCGCCGGGCGGTGCACTGCACGCTCTGGATGGCCTTGAGGTTTTCCGCTACGGCATCCACTGCGGCCTGATATTCATCGGAATAATTATCATACAATCCGGCGTTTTCCGCCTTGATATAGCACACCGTATAATAATCTGCGGTCAAAGTGCCCTCCGGCACAAACAGGATGCAGTCCAGCTGGCCATCGCCCACAGTGCTGCTCTCGGAATCGGAGGAAAAATGCAGCGGGTCCTGCACCGTGCCCACCACCGTGAACACCTGCCCGCTGACCCCTTCGGTCTCTTCCGGCAGGGTCAACTGGGTGCCCAGCTCCACCGGACTGCCGTGCCCCATCACGTGCACCACGCACTCCCCGGCAGCTTCCGGCATCCGGCCGGACAGCAGCACCGGGCGGTTCATGTTCTCCGGCGTATCGGCCTGCGGGTCGGCAGGCAGCTGATACAGCCGCGCCACCGTGGTCTGCTCGTTCTCTGTCCAGTGGCCTTCCACGTCCTGATACTTCACCGCCTGCACGGCGTCTACCCCGTCCACAGCGGCAATCGCGCTGATATCGCCCTGACTGAGGCCAAGGGTGGACAGCACCCGCAGGTCGAACACATTCTGCTGCACATAGTACTTCTGGGCAGCGGTGCGCATATCGGGGGCAATGCACATCAGGCCGGTGAGCATCATCACTCCCAGCGCCACGATGCCAAACAGGGACACCACCCGGCTGATGCTGCTTTTCATCTCGCGCAGGATATTTTTGCGGTAACTTTTCTGCACAGTTCTCACCACTCGATCTGTTCCACCGGCACCGGGTGCTCGTTGACCTGATTGGACACGATGCGGCCGCTGCGCACCTGAATGATGCGGTCGGCCATACCGGTCAGTGCCGTGTTGTGGGTAATAACAATGACGGTGCGTCCGGTCTTGCGGCAGGTATCCTGCAAAAGGCCCAGCACCTGCTTGCCGGTGCGGTAGTCCAGCGCACCGGTGGGCTCGTCGCAGAGCAGCAGCTTGGGGTTTTTGGCCAGTGCGCGGGCAATGGACACCCGCTGCTGCTCGCCGCCGGAAAGCTGCGCCGGGAAGTTGTTCAGCCGCTCGCCCAGCCCCACGCTGCGCAAGGTCTCGGCGGGGTCCAGCGGGTCGCGGCAGATCTCGCTGGCAAGCTCCACGTTTTCCAGCGCGGTCAGGTTCTGCACCAAGTTGTAGAACTGGAACACGAAGCCCACATCATACCGGCGGTAGGTGGTCAGCTCTCGGGCGGAAAAGCGGCTCACGTTGCGGCCGTCCAGCCAGACGTTGCCCTCGTCGCAGTTGTCCATGCCGCCCAGAATGTTCAGCAGGGTGGTCTTGCCCGCACCGGAGGGCCCCACGATGATGCAGAACTCGCCCTTGTCCACATAGAAATTCAGGTGGTCTGCGGCAGCGATCTTCACACTGCCGGTCTGGTAATATTTACAGACATCTTCAAACTCCACAAAATGCTCCATGGCGTTTTTCCTTTCTGTCAGAATGCAAAGTATTTCAACTTAAATATAGCATAAACCCACCGGGATTTGCAAAGCCCCCGGCACGAATTTTCAAAAACTTAACACAAGCCGCCGCAAAACATAAAAAGGGACACCGGAGCGTCCGCAGACGTTCCGGTGTCCCGAGATATAAAGCTTCTGTACCGCCGCGCGGCGGGCATTATCAGCTTATTTTGCAGCGTACCAGTCTGCGCTGGGCTGATGCTTACCGGCGGTCACGGCATTGCCCTGATAGTACAGGGTGCCGTCCGCACCGCGGCTGTAACGGGAGAAGAACTCATTCCAGATGGCAACGCTCTCCTCCTGCAGGTAAACGTGAGGGGTATCCTTGACCACGGTGTACTGCACCAGCGGAGCGTTGCCCCCCATAAAGCTCTTGGTCACAAAAGCGCCATCGTAGGAGGTGCTTTCTGCAACAGCTGCCTCGTTGGTGGCGTTGTGGGCGTTCCAGCCCTGCAGCGCCTTCACCGTCCCGTTATCCTCCACCAGCTCTGCCACACCTGCCGAGTCGTACTCGCCCAGGAAAGCCCATGTCGGCAGCAGAACAGCGGGGTCAAGCTCCGGCAGTGGGGCAAACATATAGCCGACGGGTGCAATGGCGGCAAAGCGGCTTGCGTAGCGGCAGGCGGTAGCCCAAGTCATCAGGCTGCCGTTGGAGTGACCGGTAGCATACACGCGGGTGGTGTCGATGCTGTAATCCCGCTCCATGCGGTCCAGCAGACTGTTGATGAACTCCAAATCCACACTGGGGTCGGTATCCTTACCAGCCAGTGCGGCAAAGGGACCTGCCAGCCACATGGCGGTGGGAATGTTGCCCATCAGGTCTGCGGGACGCACCAGACCCTGCGCGAACACCACGATAAAGCCGTTCTGTTCTGCAACCTCGTACCAGCGGGACTCCTCCGCAATGGCGTACATGGAGGCGGTGTAGCCGTGCATCACCAGCACCAGCGGCACTTTTTTGCTGCCGGTATAGGTGGACGGCACATAGACCATCCAGCGGCGCAGCTCTCCGTTGACCCATTCCTCGTGGATATCAAAGCCGCGGCGGGTAAAGTCCTCCGCCTTTGCTACGCGGCCCGGCAGCTGCAGCGCCATAAAGCGCTTGAACTGACCAGAGAACTTCTCCCAGATAGCAGCCGGGCACTGTGCCTTTTCGGTTACCCACACCTCAGCGGCAGAGCCTGTGCGGCTGCTGACATACACGCCGTTGCCCTTTGCCGCAGCCTGATTGGCGTTCAGATAAAAATCCAGCGCTGCCTTATTGGTAGAATCGGCATTGGAGCGGACGAACCAAACGGGGGTATCTACTGTCTTTGCGGCAATGGCCTCCTCCTGCACGCCGCGGGTGGAGTCGCCGGGGAAGGGCAACACATACTCGCCTCCCACTGCCTCCAGCGAAGCTGCCGGGACTTCCGCTGCATCCACAGCGCAGATGGAGCTGAAATCACTTGCCCAGCGAGCGCCGAACAGCAGGGCAGCCGCGCCGCCCTCCTTGTAGCCCACCAGTGCGGTGTGGGACTTATCCATGGAGAATGCGCCGGACAGCTTAACGCTCTTCTTGCGCATGAGCTGATACAGTGCGTCCAGCGCTGCTGCGTCATCGCGACCGGCAGCGCTCAGAGAAAGATTCCAGCTGCCGCCGTTTTCGGGACCGAAAAATGCAACGGCGATCTTATTTTTGCTGGCAACCGTGCGCCACATACGACCGGTGACCGTGCCGGAGAACGCCTTTGCGGTGGTGTTATCCGGGGTCAGCACGATAACTGCCGGCGCCCAAGGATCCATGCCGTCGGGCAGGTAATAGGTAGCAGTGCCAACATTCTGACCGCCCACCGTCACCTGCGCATCATGGAACAGACCCACATTCACGTTCAGGTACGGGTTCTCCGGGTCATAAGCAAAGGTCTTGCCATCGCCCAGACCCATGGCTGCGGTCTTGCGGTCCACAGTGGTGTGCAGATCTCCGTTGGTCTGGTCCAGCTCTGTCGCAGCCAGAGCCGAGGGTGCC
>OHXL01000179.1_pt1 | contig 14746 bp, 19 predicted proteins | sample 1579991 | NCBI WGS metagenome assembly OHXL01 (sample SAMEA3882541, study PRJEB24775) | human gut metagenome | biome: human-associated habitat; feature: intestine environment; material: feces | place: Netherlands | collected 2009/2010
TGAAAAACATATCGAAATCTTTTCAAAAATCATCTTGACATATCACCAGATTGCTCCTTGTGCATTATTGGTATCACCCATATAACGCACAAGGAGGAAAAAAGGGACAATGCTTTCGTGTTCCCATAAAACAGTATTTGCAAATGCTCCCGCAATGGGGAAGATTGGGCGCGACTTCGGTCACGCCTTTTCTTTTGCTTCCAAATCATCCAGAGGGATATATACTCCTCTGTTAATTGTCCAATAATCCTTATAAGCGTAACCGTCCATTGTCCCAACCAACAGCTTCGTTGACTTCTTAAATCCTACTCTTTTCATTGCTTCAATTCTTTCAACTGCATAAACAGGAACTTTTGTAATTATTTCCTCGCACTCAAACAAATCAAATGTAGGTGGTACAATAAGATTCATAATTGTAAAAATTTCTTCTGAAGTTTCATATTCACTTTTCAAATCAAGTCTAAGAACACCCACATGATTAAAGTTGTCGTTTGCACTACGATGAAACACTTCAATCGTGCCGATAGCTTCATGCTTTTCTTTGTCAATAATTGTCCACCTGACAAACCATTTGGATGAATAGGAACTAAGCCAAAACTTAATAGCTTGTCTCATTCGATCTTCATTTGGATAATAGAAATTATCTCCATGACAATTATCGCTGTTGAAAAACGGTAGTGCATTTTTATCACTATACACGCTTACAAGATCCTCGGCATCATCAAGTTGCGAAAACCTCAGTAGAAATTTATCATTTTCAAAAGCTGGACAGTTTTCATATACGTCTGACATTTTATTATACCTCCTGAAATTTTGATTTGTTCAGCTAAGATGAGTATATCATTCTGTTGTTATACCAGCGGCAATTTTTATCAGTTCGTCCATATCAATAGAGCCATATATAGAAAAGAAATCGCCATCCCGCTCATAGCAAATATAATTCAAATCATCTTTCTTGAAGTAGTAGCCAATCACACCATCCTTGTCAAACGATTCAATTTCTGTATTTTCTGCGTCGGCGTAAATCCTTGTATCTGATTTACTAAGAAGAATATTAAAATAACTCGATTCGTTGATGGCATATTCATAGGCAAGCATTTCCGGCTGTTCAACCGTATTCTTCAATTCCGCCCCGTCGGGAAGATAGGTAGGCTTATAGCTCTGCAAATCGGGCTTTGTGTTTTCCCCGTCGCTTTGCAGTTCAAAGATACTGTATTTTTCAAATGTCTCGACTATCCACGCAATCACTTTTTCCCTGATCTTTGCATTAGTTACCATAGCCGTTGAGAACAACAGGGTTATGGTAATTGCTGCGACTGCAACAGCTTTGCCGAACCGTCTGAACACAATATGCGTTCGGCTCTTTCCGGTACTACTTACAGCAGCATCCTCTTTTAGCTCCGTGCGTAAATAGTCTTTCATAGCAATTTTACAGGCGCGATTGAGAGAAGCATCCGAAATCACTTGCTCCGAGCTAAGCCCCATGCTTGTAGAAAGTAGTTCACGGTAAAAGCGGAAGCGACCCTTTGCATTTTTCATTTGGAAAAACTTTTCAGTTTCTTGGGGAGATAGCCGGAAGCAGTATCTACTAAATAATAGAACAATTCCCTGATGCGGCAAGTGCAGAATCTTTTCGCTTAATTCTCGGATCTTTGCTTTCGGTAAATCTACACAGGAGTAGGCGTCATTATCGGCGGCAGAGCGAACTTCTATATCCTTTTCAAAGCTGGCATTTGCTGCTTCATGCAGCATGGTTTGCCAATTCATATCCATATCGTCACCTTTCCTCATACAGTTTTTGGAGCTTCTTGACGAGCCGCTGCCCACGTTTTTTTGCGGCATCCTCCGAAATGTTCAGCAATTCACCAATCTCTCTATATCCCATTTCCAGCGTATAGCGAAGATAGATAAAATGCCGATCATCGGGATTAAGCTGATCTATTACCTCAGTCAGCCTATGTACATCTGCATTGTGAATACATTCATCTTCAATATCGTCCGTGTCCTCGTCCGAAATATTGTCCCAGTAATCAATGTGAACACTCTGTTGTAATTGACGTAGTACGTCAATAGAAGCATTTTTCACTATGGTAACGCAGAAAGCGGTCATTTGGGGACAGGGTAAATCAGAAATTTTTTCGATGTTGTCCATGATTTTTATAAATGCAGTGGACACGACATCCTCTGCGGCTTCCTCTGACTTCACAATATTAAACGAAATGCGCTGGAAGTGGATATGATGCTCATGGAATATCCGCTCTACCAGCGCACGTTGTTCATCATTCAAAACACTAAATAGGAGTATCATCATATAAGTTTCCTCATGGATAGCCCTGCAGCCATCCATTCTAAGTGAGCAAGTAAATTTATTCTTGCACATTATGGGTATTCGTTACAGCGTCTGCTTGTTTCAAATTATACCACAAGAATGTTGCGCAGGAAAGTGGCAACCCATTAACAAGGTATGAATCAAAAATAATCAAAAATAATTTCAAAAAAGTTTGTCCCTTTTTTTGATCTTGACCGTTATATGAGTAAAAGGACACGACAGGAGGTGAAATAAGCGATGACACAGGTTACTACTCTGCATAGGATTATGCGCGGGGCTGCTTATTTCTCCTGCCCACTATGGAGGCTGCGACTTAAAATAAGCAGGATAGGCGCATAGTTTATACATGAAATATTGCTATGCGCATATTTAGGAAAGACAAAGCAGGATGTTTTCAGATAATTAAGTGAAAGGAGACTTATAATGAAAAAGATATTAAGTGTTTTGCTTGCTTCTTTATTATTGCTTTCGACAAGTGCCACCGCTTTTGCTATGGAAACTGAGACTAATGCAGATAATTGGTTGGTCAGTGCGAATCAGCATCAAATCATTCATAACGCTAAGATTGCTGCAGAAACAGGTCAAAATGTTACTCTGACAACAAAGATTCTGTCGGATCTAAGTGATAATCATTTTGAACTTGTCGAAGTGGGTGATACAGGATATATGATTTTCGACCCACAATCAGGCAAGTATTTGGAAGAAGCATTAGATTCGCCTTCTCCATATTTGGGACTTTCAGAAAACTTATACTACTTTGGACCCCTTAACTATTATCAACTGTCGGGTGATAAATTTGTTCACACAGTAATTCATAACGAATACGATATGTCTTTTGCTGAATGCCGTTCTTTACAATCTGCATTTGATACGGCATTACAAAACTCTCGTACACAGAAAGATACAGAAGTATTAGCCCTTATGCAAACGAATCTAAATTCGAGGGCAAGTGTTAATAGACTGCAATCTCATTTTTCAGCACGTGCAACAAATAAGTATATTCCAAACTACAAATATATCAAAAATGCAATTTATCCTGCAAACGAGAATAACACCTGTGGATATACAGCAGCGTGTTTGATTTTGAATTACTGGCATAAAGTTAAGGGAAATGTCATTGACAGTTCATTCCTTGATTCTAATGGTAATTTAAAAACTACTGGAAACACTTTGCAAGACAAGTTACTCTCTTATGGAAAATCGAATTCCTCTTGGGGATTAACTATTCGAGATGTCTTAATCGACTATTGCAATGAGTATGGAGTTGCGGCAACTTCAACATACTATGTAACAAATTTCGATATTTTTGCAGAAGTTGGTCGAAACCGTCCAGTAATTGTATTCGGATATTTTCCTGATTCTCCTGGGCAAGTTCAAAGTCGTGGAAAAGTATTTCATGCAGTTACCGCTTATGGAACATCAACAAGCGGGCTTGTTACTAAACTAATTGTCCATTACGGATGGTCTGGTTACAGTCACGTCACATTAGACGGTGGTTTAGTCGGTTCAAGTACACAGTTTGTATTAAATTAAAAAAGGAAGTTAAGTATGAAGAAAGTCTTTACATTTTTTCTCGCAATGGCAATTATATTTGGAATTTCTGGTTGTGGAAAGAAAGAATATATTGTTTTTCCTTTTTCTGCATCAGATGTTGTGAAAATTGAAACGTACTATTCTAACTCAGAGGCAGACACCAAGGAAAAAACGCTAACAGAAGAAGCGGATATTGACTACCTATATACGTTTTTTTCTGAGCTGCCTGTGAAAGATGCAAATTCAGATTCTACTAACGACGGTAGTACAATAAAATTCGTGTTTGATCTTTCAGATGGGACGAATTACGAACTTGTTTACATTGGTATTGCAACAAAAAAGGGATACCTACAATCTGAAACTTCTGATTTTTATTATTTTACATCTTCTGACATCATTGGTGTTTGGGCAAACTTATCTAAGATGCGGCTTGACTTTTAACAATCCCTACGATTGGAAACAGCTTAGCACAAAAAACGCGGGGCGCAGCAGTCATCATCGGCTGCCGCGCCCGCGTCATCTTTTACTCTGCGTCTGAAAGCGTCATGGTGAACTGCGCTTCCTCAAATGCTGCGTCGGTTATGTTTTGCAGTTTATGGATCGTCTGCTCTGCCAGCGGACGCATAGCTGCGTCCATATCCGGCAGTGCGTCGGAAATCGCCGCAATCGTTCTGCGGCAGTCGTGCTTGTGGTAAATGCAGATGGTTGATTGAATACGTTCTTTTACTTCTGATGCGGAAACACCTTGTTGATGTGCAATCGCTTTAAACACCTGTTTTGTATCACGTTTTTTGATACCAAATATCTAACCACAATCTTTTTGACTAAATTATTTCCATTTGGTAATACCCCAAAAACGTGAACAGAAAAAGACGCTAATGTATATACTATTCTAATTACTAACTAGGATGGGATTGATGATGCCCATATATATTATGTGAATAGGAAAGAGTATGTTGATTGGGCAGTTAAGGTGCTTACAGTCGTTCGAAGCGTATGGAGCACGTTTTCAGGTGAAGGAGCGAGCGAATGGAGAGAATCGGTTCACAAAGAATTTATAAAAACAGGAATAACTCCTAAAGATTATTTGGATTTTGTATGTAGTATTTTGCACATAAGCAGAAAAGTAAAAATAATTCTTCTGGATGGGACAGTCCAGGAGGCAAAGATATTAGATTTTCTTGATATGAGTTATGATTTGACGGATGGGCGAATCGAGGAAAGTATTGAATCTGGTCATCCAGTCTGTTACTGTTGGTGCAGTAGAAATGTTTGGTGGCGGTGCAGCCGCATGGAGAACTATCGCATTTATTTACTGTATTATAGGTATTATTACCAATACACTTGCTGTATTTTCGGTAAAAGAGCTGTCAGATGAAGAATTAAAAGATGACAGTGTGGCAGGAGAGGAAGATGACAAACTTTCTTTTAAGCAGACAATAAAACTTCTCTTTAGTAATAAATATTTTTCAATGATTTGTGTGATCTATATTCTTCAGCAGCTTCGTGCTTCTATGGTGAATGTAGGAATCTTTTTTATGACATATGTATTGCTGAATAAGAATTTGTTGTATCTTATACCATTGATGTAACTGGAAATATCAAGGTGGATGTGGATTACACAGGAGTAAAGGGACTGCCGGAACTTCCGGTATTCGGAATGAGGTTTATTATGCCGACACTTGCAGATAAATATATGTACAAGGGATTATCGGGGGAAACCTATCCGGACAGAAAGGCAGGGGCAGAAAAAGGAATTTATGAGGTATCAGATTTGAGCCTGACACCATATCTGGTTCCACAGGAATGTGGTATGAGAATGGATACAGAGTGGCTGGAGATTACAAGACATACAAGTCTTGATAATAGCAGAACGGATAGTTCACCACAGACATTAAGAATAGAAGAAAACGACAAGGCATTTGCTTTTTCGTGCCTGCCTTATACAGCATCAGAGATTGAAAACGCAACACACCATGAGGAACTGCCACCAGCAAGAAGAACAGTCCTTTGTGTCTATGGTGCAGTAAGAGGAGTCGGTGGAATTGATAGCTGGGGAAGTGATGTGGAAGATGATTATCGGATTAGTGCAGAAAAAGACATTCACTATTCCTTCATTATCCGCTAAGTTTGTTTGAGGAGTTGCTTGCAAGTGTTATTGGTATATGAGAACAGAACTGATGGAATAGTGGTAGAGTGGAAGAAAACAGTGCATTTTCCACCACATTTACATGAAGCAATAGAGGTAGTGTATGTAACGGATGGGGATATTGAACTTGGAGTTGGACAAGAATTGTATCACATGGATGAGGGTGATTTTGCAATCGTGTTTCCAAACGTAATACATCATTATCAAGTATTTGGGAAAAAAGAAAACAAGGTAATATACCTGTATCTTGATCCGACACTGTTTCCTTCCTATTATAAAGAGTTGCAGATATACAGCCCGAAGAACCCGGTTGTAAAAAAAGAGCAAGTGCATCCTGATGTAGTAAATGCCATAAAATATCTGGCAGGAATAACAGAGGGGAATCCCATGCTGATACAGGCTTATGTACAGATGATTCTTGCCCATGTTTTCGCAGAAATGCCAATGGTTGATAAAAGCACAGTAGGGAGTGATGACCTGATTTATAATGCGGTAGAATATGTAGCTAAAAATTTTAGAGAGAAAATCAGTCTTGAAAAAATGGCATACGATTTGTGCGTAAGCAGATATGTGTTATCAAGAATGTTTGCAAAAACATTTCACTGTAATTTTAGTAAATATGTGAATGGAGTCCGGTTAAATTATGCAGTTGCGGCACTGGAAAACACAATGGATTCCATTACAAATATATGTCTTGATTGTGGGTTTGAAAGTCAAAGAACTTTTAACCGTGTTTTTAAGGATAGATACAAGATTACACCAAGAGAGTACAGAAAAAGGATGGAACACAATAATAGAAACGGCAGCTTGGGGGTACGCAGATGATTAAATATCTTACAATGACGATTGAAAAACAAAAAAACATAGCTTTGATTGCTCATGATGGGAAAAAACAGGATATGTTGAAATGGTGTATGGACAATAAAGAAATTTTACAGCAACATAATCTGTCAGGAACCGGAACGACTGCGAGAATGATAGCAGATCATGTAGGATTAAAGATAAAAGGATATAACAGTGGTCCATTAGGTGGAGATCAGCAGATAGGGGCAAAAATTGTAGAGGGAAATATCGACATGGTTATTTTCTTCTCCGATCCACTGGCAGCACAGCCACATGATCCAGATGTTAAGGCACTTCTTAGAATTGCACAGGTGTATGATATACCGATTGCAAATAATATTGCGACAGCGGATTTTATGATTCATTCCACACTTATGAATGAACAGTATTCACATCAGATTGAAAATTTTAAAAATACAGTGGATGTCAGAGTAAAAGAAATGCAGTGATGGATATGATAAATAGCCAAAAGCTGTCCGCTAATAGAATTTACAACAGAATATAAAGCAGATAAAGACGAATGGCATCAGGTGTGCCATTCGTTTTTTTAATAAAAGCACAAATTAACCTACTCACGAGCATAAAATGATGTGCATTGGGTTGTTTTCTGGACTATGAGAATCAAAGTCCCATTGATATGATTAACATGGAAAAGAGGTGCAAAATCTTGGACACAGGAAGAAAAGATGCCAATATACAGATAGGAAAGAGACTAAGAGAGGCAAGACTGAATATGAACCTTGAAAAGTCAGAAATTGCGGATGTATTGGGTGTTACAGTAGAACATTATCGAAAACTTGAAGCAGGTGTAACTGGAATATCTGTAGATAAAGTATTGACACTCTATCATAAATATGGAATTGATCCTACATATCTTATAACAGGCGAGAGCAGCAACATAAAAGATTTTAATTTGGATTACTATGTTGCGAACAGCACAAAAGAGCAGAGAAATGATTTTTTTGACCGTGTGCTGGCGTATTTATCTAAGTTGATTAGATAAATTGAAGTGCTTCCTGCTTCCAAGCTCGAAAAGGAGGAAGTGTTATGCTTAATATTGCGGTCTGTGATGACAGCAGAACAGATGTAGAAATGCTGGAAAGTGCTTTTGATAAGTTAGCACAGTACCAGTTTTCTTATGAAGTGTATTTTACAGCGAAGGAGTTGCTGAAGCATGTTATAGATTATGGAGAAATGTATCATCTGTATATATTTGACATTGAAATGCCGGAGATGAATGGTTTGCAGCTTGCAAAAGAAATCCGGAAAATAGATGCCAAAGCATTGTTTGTATTCCTGACTGGATATACTCAGTATGTTATGGATGTTTTTGAGGTTATTACCTTTGACTATATTTCTAAACCGATTACAGTGGAAAAGCTGGAGTCCGTTCTTTTAAAAGCCATGCAGTATCTTCATATGATAAAGCGTGACTTTGTCTTTCAGTTCCGAAAAAATCAGTTTCGTATTAGCTGCGATGATATTGTGTATTTTGAGAAGAAAGGTCGTCAGGCAGTGATACATACGATTTCAGAAAATTTCAAGGCAAATATGACAACTGAAGAAATATGGAAACAGCTTGATGATAAGGTCTTTGCCCATATTCATGTATCATATATCATCAATCTTGGGCATATCAGGGCGATTGATGGAGATGAAGTAGTGATGGACAATGAAGAAAGACTTCTGATTGCCCGCTCCCATAAGCAGAATTTAAAAGAAAAACATATGGAGTTTGTAAGGAGGATGGTTTAAGGATGGAATATGTGATACGCTTTGCCATCAGCCTGTTTGATCTGGCAGTGTTTATGTATTATTTTCATTCCAATAAGAAAATGAAACCAGTATCAAAGGTATGGATATGGGCTGGATTTACCATTGCTGCAATTATATGGACATTTGTCAGTAGCATAAAAAATCCGTATCTGAATCTTGCGACTCTTTTGATTGTGCTTATACTGTTATCATTTTATTATGAATCAGGAATGTGGACGAGAATTATAAATATTGTGACATTCATGGGTATTGGAATGCTGTTTGAACCTGTAGCCTTGCTGTTACTCCATGCTATGAATTTTCATATGGGAGAAAGTTATAAATATTATTTTGTAATGGTAATATGCAGCTTTGTTCGTGGAAATGTGATGTATATTCTGTCAAAATTGATTTCAAAGAAAGGGATGCAGATTGCTGATTTTCCGAAAGAAATTTTGGGTGTGCTTGTTATGGTATTTGCCTTTACGGTGTTGAACTGCTGCTTTGTTATTCTTTTGTCATTGGAAGCTGGCAGTGAAAAAAGCCTGCTTATGTGTGCCAGTATTGTAATTTCCATTGTCCTGACAGATTATTTTATGCTGTATATGATGGAACGTTTTAATTATCTTGTGCAAAAACAGTATGAGGATGCAATGTACAGGGAAGAAATGCACTATAAAGACATCTATTATGAAGAAGCAGAAAAACAGAATAAGGAAGTGCAGAAGTTAAAGCACGATATGAAACATAAATTGCATGAACTGTATCATCTGTTGGAAAATAGTGATGGGCATGAACTTTCAGAGAAAATCGGTGCGATGTGCATAGAATTTGAGCAGATAGATGAAAAGCAGTATTCTGATAATCCAATCGTAGATTCTGTGCTCCGCATTAAATTTGGCAGGGCAAAGGCAAGGGGGATAAAAGTAGAAACATCTATTCGTATTCCAAAGAAGATGCAGCTTGATCATGGGGATATAGGTGTATTGTATGGAAATCTTGTGGATAATGCGGTAGAAGCCTGTAGCAAGGTGCCGGAGGGACAGCGTTTTGTAAAGATTGAAAATAAGTACCAGTCGGGGATTTTGCTTCTTGTAATAACAAACAGCAAAACAGGAAAGAAAAATAAAAGCCTGAAAACAACCAAGAAAGATAATATCCGACATGGGCATGGTGTTCAGAGTGTCCGCAAAGTGGTAGAAAAATACAATGGAACGGTAAGTTTTACAGATAAAGGGGATATATTTGAGGTTTCAGCAATGCTCTATGGAATTGAAGTGAAGGAATAAATGCAAAGCGTTACACTTAAATGTCAATCTGTTACACTTTGCCGCATTTTCCTGTAAAGTATGATATAGTGCATTCATCAAATGCAAAGGAGGACATACATATATGTCAAAATTAAGAAGATTGATGAACCGACTCAGTCATGGAGCATTAACCAGCGTGGCAGCACTTGCCCTTACGGTAACTGCAACCAATATGAACCGTTGCTGCTGGTTTATTTTCGGACAGGACAAGTTACCGGATAATGCGAAAAAACTTAGAAAATTTTAAGGTGGTAACAGGGTATGATTGCTAAATTTGCAAAGAAGATAAATGAAATATTGATACAAAAGGAGATTGTGCAAAAAGAGGATGCAGAACTGTACCAATATGGGATAGAAAATGGCATTGTTGTTGCAGGAAACCTTTTGGCTTCTGGAATATTTGGCATTGTGACGGGGAGACCGGGACTTGTTCTGGTCTTCCTGTTATTTTATGCCTCGTTGAGAAGCTATAGTGGGGGCAGCCACTGTAAGAGTAGAATCGGCTGTTTTTTGATATCAATGGCAATTTTATTTATTCCGGTTTATACATATGAGCCTGTAATGAAAAATGTTCCTAATGCCGTGATTTTATTGATCGGAGTTCTTGCAGTGGTAATTATTATTGTCCTTGCCCCAGTGGAAAGTATCAATAAACCTCTTGATGAGGAAGAAAGAAAGTATTATGCAAGGGTAACACATTGCATAACAGCATTGCAGGTATGTGTTCTTATCATTTTATTTTGTTTGGATCTACAAGATTATTTTTATGCTGGGTATGTGAGTATAGTCCTGATAGCAGTATTTATGGTTATGGGAAAGATTGCAGTGAAACGATATGTGCAATAGCAAAATGTATTAAAAATAGGTATTGATATATAATTTTGTAGACGAACATGGAATATTACAAATATAGAGTAATGGTTAAAATTTTGGATGAAAATGCCGAAATATAATAAAAAATAGGAAAATATACAAAAAATAATCCAACCAAATGAAAGAAGTATGTCAAATTTGTGTGTGGAATGGGATGAGCATATGTTCAGAATTGCTATATGTGATGATGAAAGACAATTTAGAAAACGCATTCATGATATTTTAATAGAATATATGAATGAAAATGATATATTATACGAAATTGATGAATTTGAATCAGGAAAGGATTTTATAAGTTTAGGTATCAATCTAGCAAAGTATGATATTGTTTTTCTGGATGTAAATATGGATGAACTGGATGGAATGGAAACTGCGCAGAAAATAAGAAAAGTCAGCAATGATGTTTTTATAGTTTTTGTTACAGCATTTATTACATGTGCCCCTCAAGGATACAGCGTAGGAGCTATAAGATATATTCTGAAAAATAATGTAAATTTTCCGGAACTAATATTTGAGTGTATGGATGCAATCAGCTTGAATATGAATTATGTAGCCCAAAAGAAGAAATTTAACTTTAATGAGGGTACAAAGATTGTAGCATTAGAGCGTTTGTTATACATAGAGAGCAGATTGCATAAACTTGAGTTTTACATTATGGAGGACAAGTTAAAAAAATATTCAATATATGGCAAACTAGATGAGCTGGAAAAAGAGTTGCAAGGTAATGATTTTATCCGGATACATCAAAGTTATCTGGTTAATATGAAGCATATTGAGAAAGTCAGCCGGTATGAGGCGTTATTGAACAATGGTATTAAGTTGGAAATTCCAAAAGCACGATATAAATTTGTTGAAGAAACATTTGTTTCGTATAAAGGAGAATTGTAGATGCTGATTAGTTACATTCAAAGTATTATGATGATAATATTGGAGGTAATATGCTGCAAAATATTTTTTGAAAGTTTTGCTGAAAAGAGATCAAAAAATAATTATAGAAATTATAGTATTATTTTAGGAATTGTGGTATGTGAATATGTAATAGCTTCATTATTTTATGATAAGTTTATCTTGAAACAAATATTGGCTATAGTTGCTGTTGCGGTGTTTATGTGCTTTTATTTTAAAATTCATTTCGGAAAAGCAATAATCTTATCATTATTATTTCAGGCATTGCTGCTTTCTGTAGACTATTTTACACTATGGTTAAATGTTTCTCTTTTTGATAGTATAGCAGAAATTAGCAGGTTGCATTTTGTAGGTGGAAGTTTAATAACGGTTTTGGGAAAAATAATTCTTTTCCTAGTTGTTTTGCTTATCAGGAAGAAAGTAGGAGGGGAGTCCTCTCATGTTTTAAGAAGTACAGATTGGCTTCGATTTATTTTTTTCCCAGTTTTTATAATCTTCACAGTTATTGCATTGATCATGACATCTGGAAACATTGAGAATCAAAAGCAGGAAAATGTATTCTTGGTTATAGCATTGTGTTTAGCAGGGATGAATATAGTTGTGTTCTATATGATAAATGATATATTAAAACGTGAAATTAAGATTCGTGAAAATGAAGTGTTTCAACTGAAAGCACGAAATCAGACAGACATGTACCGTTCTATTTCAGAAAATTTTGTTAAACAACGGAAAAAAACACATGAATATAAGAACCAGATTATGTGCATTGAGTCTTTGATAGAGATGGAAAATTATGATGAACTAAAGGATTATGTGAAAAGTATAAGCGGAAATTTGAGTACAGAGTTAGATTATATTAAAACAAATAATGTGATTATTGATGCTATATTAAATAGCAAATATAAGGAAACATTGGATAAAGGCATTGTATTTATCTTTCAAATCAATGATCTATCAGGAATTAAAATGTGTGATGAGGATATTGTTGTTATATTATCGAATCTTTTGAATAATGCAATAGAGGCTTGTGAAAAGTGCTCAGGCAAAAAATTTATGAAAATGAAACTGGTTAAAGAGAAAGACAACATTATTATATCTGTAAAGAATACATATGATGGTAAACTTAATATTAAAGATGGAGAAATACAGACCTCAAAGAAATATGAAATGGATGAGCATGGGGTTGGAATAAAAAATATAATTGAGGTTATAACAAAATATCAAGGCTCTTATGCTATACGAAATGATAATAATGAGTTCTACTTCTCAGTTATATTGCCAAACTAAGATGAACCTTAAAAAAGTGATTTGCTGCAAGCAAATCACTTTTTTTTGTCATTTTCTGCAAAAAAAGGTCACTTTCTGCAATGGATATTGTTTTGTAAACAGATAAAGTTATACTTAATTTGGCAGGAGGCATAACTATGATTGAAAAAATAGCTGATGATTTAATTGGTCAGATGACTGAAGCAAGGTTAATTGACAAAGAGATGGAAGCAAGATATGTTTATGTTTTTATCTGTTGGATAGAGAAATTTATTACTGTTGGCAGTATTATCGTAATCAGTTTGATGTTTCACAAGCTGCTCCCAACTATATTTTTTCTTGTGTTTTTTTTAGAATTAAGAAAGAGAACTGGCGGATATCATCTGGACAAGTTTTATAGATGTTATTTAGCATCCATTGTTTCTTATTTAGTTATCGTGATTATAAGTGAAAAATTGTCAGAACATCCACAATGGTTATTTGCAATAGTACTACTTGCTATAACAGGGATAGGATTGATTGGTACAGCGAATCATCCTAATATGCACATGACATCAGATGAATTGATGGAATCGAAAAAATCTGCGAGGACTATTGTTTTACTTGAGGGGTGCATAATACTTGGCTGTGTTCTGTTAGATGCAGATATGGTTTACGTTAGTTATATGGCAATAGCTGTTATATTATGTGCAGCTTTGCTGTGTATAGCAAAAATTTTTAAACAGGAGGTGAAAGAATGAAGAAGGTTAATAAGAAAGTGTTGAAGGTTGTAGAACATGTCATGAGAAATGAAGCTGTATATGGAATAGATAGATTCCCACCTGCATGCATGGGAATATTTCATCAGCCGAAACGTCCGATTATCCAGAAGAAAAGTGAAAGATAGTTAACTGGCGTGTTTTACTATTATATCTGTAGCCATAGATGCTATAGGAACTTAATTGTTTATTCCAAGATGACAAGTATAAAAAGGAGGTACTGATATGTTAAAAAAAATTAAGAAAGTTATTGCATTTGCATTAGCATTGACTATGTTAATGGGTATGGGAACAATGGTGTCAGCAGCAGAAAAGGAGAGTAGTATTCCTGAATATTCTGAAACCAATGATGGTGGAATGACGGTGAATATTGCAGGAGATCAGGAAGGAACAATAGTTGAAGGCAGTGGTAATGAGGAAGGGATTAATCCGCTATGGTGGCCTGGAGATGGACCGGCTCCGCAGGTGACAAGCATTTCACTTTATAAATATGGCTGGCTTACAAATGGAAATTTTGGCGTTACGATCAAGGTATATGGATATGGCAGCGATACTACAACATTTGATGGAAGAAGTATTTCGTGGATACATCAGGAGCCATTTATTATATCTGGTACAGGCGCAGATGGCTTCTATTATACATATGATTGTGGTCCGATTACGCAAGCGGGAAGTTATAGATTTAATACAACTTTCAGGTCAACAAACTTCCCTAATACTACACGTTCCTTTTCAACGGTATTCACGTTTAGTGCAAACTAATATATGTTAATTCATATAAATAACATATTATAATGCGAATGGAGGTGGTTAAATGCGTATTGGTTCGGGAGTGCAGAGTGTATCTGAATTATTTGGAAAGCGACAAAACAATAGCAAAACATCTGTTAACGGAAATGAGGCATTTCCTCAGACATCAATGAAAGTGTATTTAAAGACGGATGATATGTTGTTTTCAGGCGGAAATGGAACCGGTCTTTCGTTTTATATTAAGTATGCAGAAGAGTCAACAGATGATAATCCT